>OHZJ01000362.1_pt1 | contig 23455 bp, 22 predicted proteins | sample 1580411 | NCBI WGS metagenome assembly OHZJ01 (sample SAMEA3882519, study PRJEB24775) | human gut metagenome | biome: human-associated habitat; feature: intestine environment; material: feces | place: Netherlands | collected 2009/2010 | reverse complement strand
GGATTTAGTTGAAAAGGACAGATTTCTAACGAAATCTGTCCTTTTCTGGCGCGCCGGGAGGGATTCGAACCCGCGACCTTTTGGTTCGTAGCCAAACACTCTATCCGGCTGAGCTACCGGCGCATATGCAATTTTTACTGCTCAAGTATATTAACACTATTGGAGCAAAAAGTCAACATTTTTTTACGCTCGGCAAGAATAAATCGTTTTTTATTATATTCCGAAGCAGCCGAAATATCGCCATATAAATAAAATATTACGGCTAAATAATTATAATATATCTGTTTACCGAAACAAATAAAAAATGCATTTTTAAGAGCGAGATAAGCCGAAAACAGAGCAAAATCGACGGTATAATTTGTATAAAGCAATCAAAATGCATAATCGGCAAAAATTTTCTCCACTTTTTTCTGTTTTGTGGTATACTTAAAAAGGTATTACGGCAAGGATTTAAGACAAGCCTTAATGCACGCGGCAGGAAAAGCTTAACACAGCCGCCGAAATCTACACAAATCAAATCCGGGAAGGCGGATATATATGGATAAAAAATATGATGTTCTGATAATCGGATGCGGAGTTGCCGGCCTTTACACTTCGCTCTCGCTACCCGAAAATCTGTCTGTTCTTGTGCTTTCAAAGCAAGACGAAACCGTTTCCAACAGTTCTTTGGCTCAGGGCGGCGTAGCTGCCGTTTTAAGCCTTGAAAATGACAGCTATGAGCTTCATTACAACGACACCATGATTGCCGGCGGTCAGGCCAACACACCGGACGCCGTAAACACACTTGTTCACGAAGGCCCCGACCAGGTACGTCAGCTGATAAAATACGGCGTTAATTTTGACCGTAATTCCGACGGTACTCTTCAAAAAACGCTTGAGGGCGGCCACAGCCGTCGCAGAATAGTTCACTACAAAGACACCACGGGAGCGGAAATTGTGCGTGCGCTCCTTGTAGAAGCCAAAAAGCGAAGCAACATAACGCTTGTCGAAAACGCCGACGTTTTTAAACTCACAAAGGTTAAAAACGGCTTTTGCGCGGATATGCTCTTAAACGGCAAGACCGCCGCCACGGTATTTTCGGATTTCTGCGTAATAGCGACAGGCGGTATAGGCAGAGTTTACAAATACACCACAAATCCCGCTGTTGCCACCGGTGACGGAATCCGCCTCGCATACGATATGGGTGCTACGATAAAGGAGCTAAGCTACGTTCAGTTTCATCCCACCGCTTTTAACGGAAACGACAGGGAGCAATTCCTGATAAGCGAGTCTGTACGAGGAGAGGGTGCATACCTGCTCAACTGTAACAAAGAACGCTTTATGGACAGATATGACAAACGCCTTGAGCTTGCCCCGCGCGATGTTGTATCGCGCTCTATAATTCTTGAAAGCCGCAGAACGGGCAGCGACAACTTCTATCTTGATATAAGATACAAGGGGCACGATTACCTTGTAAACCGCTTCCCCGGAATATATGAGGGATGCTTAAAACACGGCGTTGATATGACCAAGGATTTAATTCCCGTATTCCCGTGCCAGCACTACCTCATGGGCGGAATCGACGTTGACCTTGACGCGCGTACTTCTATTTCGAGAATGTATGCTGTGGGTGAATGCTCACACACGGGAGTTCACGGCAAAAACCGCCTCGCAAGCAACTCGCTTTTGGAGGCACTTGTATTCGGAAAGCGCGCGGCAGACGATATAGCGTCTCTTTCTAAAAAGGACCCTGACCACGTGACCGTTACGGAGCACAAAACGGATATTTCGGGTGCTCCGCTGCCAAAGGGGATGCGTACAGAAATTCGCTCGATTATGCAACGTTCTTACTTTGTAATTCCGGATATGGACGCGGTAAGAGTAGGCTTGAAGCGCGTTGACGCTATACTTATGAGACTTAAAAACGGCAAATTCGCAATTACACCCGACTATTGTGAGGCTTTAAGTCTTGCCACGGTAGCCCATATAATCTTAAAAGAGGTGGACGAAGGATGATTTTACCGCAGTTTTACACGGACGACATTATTAAGCGCGCCATACTTGAGGATATTAACTATGTCGATGTGGCGTCGGATTACCTGATATCCGAGGAGCAGCGCGATGAGGCGTATTTCGTCTCAAAGGCAGACGGCGTTCTCTGCGGCATAGATGTCGCAATGAGAGTTTTTGAACTTTTGGACGATTCTTTTACCGCCAAGGTATATATGCACGACGGCGACAAGGTGAAAAAGGGCGACCTTATAGCCGAATTCAGCGGAAAAACCACGCTTCTTTTAAAGGGCGAGAGAACTGCTTTGAACTTGTTGCAGCATATGTCGGGAATAGCCACGGCGACCGCAAAGGCAGTAAAACTCTGTGAGGGAACAAAGGCTTCGATAGCCGACACAAGAAAGACCCTTCCGTCTCTGCGCGCCCTTCAAAAATACGCGGTAACCTGCGGCGGAGGCAAAAACCACCGTTTTAATCTTTCCGACTGCGCTATGCTCAAGGATAATCACATAGACGCCGGAGGCGGCATAACGGGAGCCGTAAAAAAGCTTCGCGGAAAGATAGGCCATACGGTGAAAATTGAGGTTGAAACACGCAACCTTGATGAAGTAAAAGAGGCGGTCAAGGCAGGAGCCGACATAATAATGCTCGATAATATGGACTGTGACACCATGAAAAAAGCCGTTGAGATAATCGGCGGCAAGGCTCTTACGGAGGCTTCGGGCGGAATTACCGACGAAACCATACCCGGCGTTGCGGCGTGCGGCGTAGATATAATATCCATCGGAGCGCTGACTCACTCCGTTCAGGCATTTGACATTTCCATGAAAATGAAAAAATAAAAAGCCACCCCCAAGATGTGCCTTAGCTTATCTTGGGGGTATGTTATTTTGAAGCAATAATGCCTTATAAATACTAAGCCGGCGGCGCCGAACAAAAAGTTTCGGTGCCGCTATTTTTTGTTCGGCTGCAGAAAAAAACGCATTGTTACACTAAGGCTGCCGCTTATTCAATTCTGCCTTTAGAGCTATTGTCCGTAAGGCGGTCAAAGCACAGCTCGGAAAGACGTGTCGCACCGCACAATTCATACAAGGCGGAAGCAAACAAGAGCGAATTACACGGTGGCAGAACCTTTGTTATGTCATCGGGCAGAGTAACTCCGCTACCCGACAAACAGACGGTACTTCCCGAATACTCATTCCTATATAAAAGGCACCCTCCGTCCGGATTGCTTTTATCTGTTCGCGGAGCTATTACAAATGTGCAGCCGCCTGCCTCATTCACGTTTTCCGTGACGGTCATCGCAAGACCCCAATCGTCATACAGCCGTCGGCGCACGGGAGAAAATTCTTCGGGATTACCCGTTATTACCTTAAGATTTGAGGCAAGAGGAACAAGTAAAGACAGCTTATCCTTTTGAAAGCCGTTAAAATCCATAACAGCCACGCTCGTTTTTTCCGGCGGAAGAGAGCATTTCTTTATATAATCAACTGCGGAATTAAAAAGCATAACGGACGGCAGTATACGAGGCTCGAAATTCTTAACCTTTTCGTCCTCCGTTATGGTTCCTCCGCACACTATAACTCTGCCCGCGCACCGCCCGAGCAGGCTGTATATTTCACCCGTATCGACCTCTTCATTTTCATCACACACAAGCGTCAGCGTAAAAAACGGAGCACTGCCTAAAACGCTTATCCGCTCGATAACGGGTTCGGGCGGAAAAAGCCTGTAACGAAGCCTCTTAAAAAATCCGCCGCCGATTCTTTCTATTTTAATTACTCCGAACATAAAAGCACCCCCGCATAATATTATGCGGGGGTTTTGATTTTAATGTTTGTTGTTTATTGCTCGTCCGCGCCTGCCGAAGAGGTTAAGAGAGAATTTGCCTTTTGATACTGTTCATCCTCTGAATGAGATAAAAGTGCCAAACGGTTCTTTTTCTGTGAGGACAGCTCCACAAGATAATCCGGAGTTAAGCCCACACCGTTATACACATCGCTTGTATACGGCTTTATCTCTGCCACGGTGAGCTTTACCGCACCTCCGTCACTCAACTGATAAACCCTTTGCATGGTTCCGTTGCCCTTTGTCGCCGTACCTACGAGCTTTGCTTTGCCGAAATCGCGCATATCGCAGGCGAAAAGCTCCGCAGGCCCGGAGGTGTCTTTATCGACAAGTATCACTGTGGACACATTTATGCTGTCGGCGTCCGATGTAAAGGTCTCTATGGCTTCACCGTTTTTATCAACGGCGGTAGCGAGTGCCTTTGTTCCGTCGCTTGCCACAGGAACAAGCACATCAAGCGCGTCTGTCGCATACTCTACGGTTCCGTTCGAGACCGCCCGCAAATCTATTATAATGCCGCTCACACCTTGCTTTATAAGCGTATTTACGGCATTTTTGAGCTGCGATGCGGTGGTCGAATAAAAATCGGTTATTTTAACATAACCCACCTCGCCTACCGTCTCATAATAAACAGTCTGCGCGGTGTAGCCCTTTACCATATTTGCGGCAACGAGATTACCGTCATGAATAAACGCAACATTTACGGACGAGAGCTTTTCGCCCTCAAGCTTTTTTACAAGCTCTTTATAGTTATAAACCGTGACTTCCTCTTCATCTATGGTAACTATACGGTCGCCCTTAGTCATATTGTTAAGTGCCGCCGGAGAACCGTCGGAGACCTCTGCCGCATAAAGGCACATATCGTCCTCATTAAACGCCGGAATTATGCCGACGCCCATTTTCTGACCGTTCATCTCGTTTTTATATACGTCATACTCTGACGCGGTCATATAATAGCTGTAACTGTCGCCTACGCCGTTTGCAAAGCCCTCTGCCATATCCGCGTTTAAAAGCGTTTCGTTAATCTCGCCGTAGTAATTAGTGCGGATAACGTCGTCTATCTCCGCTAAAAGCGAATAAGTCTGTGAACGCTTCGGGAGATCTTTGATTATTGAATTGTACATTTTCATTGACACAGCCATGGTACCTGCCACAGAGCCTGCCATAGCCACGAATATCAATGCGAGCGCAAGGCCCAGGGATATTTTCCTATTCAAATGAACGCCTCTCTTTCGGGGGTTTTATCAAAGACCTATATACGGCTCGGGATTTACTCGATTTTTATTTACATAGACCTCAAAATGAAGGTGCGGACCCGAGGAGTTGCCGGTGGAGCCAACCTTGCCTATATACTGACCCTGCGATACGGTTTGACCCGCGCTGACGCCTATGCTGCTGAGGTGCGCATATCTTGTCCACACGCCGTTGCCGTGGTCTATAAGCACGTTGTTGCCCCAGCTTGAGTGATACGAAGCGGAAATTACCGTACCGCCTGCCGCGGCGTAAACGGGCTGACCGTTTATATTTGCACCGGCTATGTCAACGCCCTTGTGGCCGTTGTGGCCGTAGTGCTGTGAAACGTAATAATTGCACGTGAGCGGAAAGCTCATGCCGCTTGAGAGCACACCGTTACCCGAAGAACCCGTGGTATTGCTGATTGACTGAGCTTCGAGTTTATCCATCTTGGCCTGATAAGCGTCATTCTGCGAATCAAGGCTTGAAATCATTGATTTGAGCGACTTCACCTGAGCTTCAAGACGTGACTGCTTTGCGTCAAGGGTATTGTAAACGCTCTTGACCTCTGCGCGAGCAGACTCTATGGCGGCCTTTTCGTTAACTATTTCAGACTGCTTTTCCTGCTGTGACTGCTGATCTGAGGAGAGCTGTTCTTTTGTTTTATTAAGCTCATTAATTTCATCCTGCAAGCCCTTTACAAGCTCATTATCATGCTCCGAAACACGTTTGAGCAGCTCAAGTCTTGTCAAAAAGCTCGCATAGTCGCCGGAGCCGAGAAGTACCTCAAGCGCCGAGCTTTCGCCTGCTTTATATGCCGAGCGAAGTCTCGCTTTAAGTACGTCGTATGTTACGTTGACAGCGGCTGTCTGTGTTTCTATTTGAATATTTGCGGCGTCTATTTCGGCTTGAAGTCTGTCGATTTCCGCCTGATAGTTGTTGATAATTTCATCCTTTGCCGCTATTTGCTTGTTAAGGTCGGTTATCTTGGCGTTGTAAACATCAAGCTGAGCCTGCATATCGGAAATCTGATTGAGCAAATCGTTTACGGACGCCTTATTATCGCTGATTTTATTATTATTGGCATTTATTTTGCTTTCAAGCTCGTCTATCTGATCCTGCACGGACGAAGCCGAGCCCGAAAACGCCGTCACGGAAAACAACATAGCTGTTATTAATGTAACGGAAATAATGCGTATAAATGCTTTCTTCTGATGCTTCAAAATAAAAAGAACTCCTTTAATACCGGATTTACCCCTTTAAAAATTACGGAAGATACGGCGCGGGATTTACCCTTGTGCCGTTTATCCAGACCTCAAAGTGCAGATGCGCCCCGGCGTGCGGATTTGCCGGCGTCGGCGCGGGACTTACGTTACCCGTATTGCCTACAAGAGCTATAACCTGCCCCTGCTTTACCGTTTGCCCCTTGCTTACCTTCATAACGCTGCAATGAGCGTATCTTGTGCAAACGCCGTTGCCGTGGTCAATAAAGACGTTATTGCCCCAGCTCGAATGATATTCGGCGGAAAGAACCTTACCGTCCGCCGCGGCCCTGATCTCTTTACCGTATGTATTGCCGGTTGCACCCCTTGTGGTAAAATCAATACCCTTGTGATTCGGGTAGCCGTACCAGCCTGCCGATATGGTTACGTTTGGATACTGAAGCGGACAAATCATACCCTTGGGAGATACCGTATAACCGCCTGTATTTCCACCGGTATTTCCTCCCGTATTGCCGCCCGCGTTTCCGCCTGTATTGCCGCCGGGCTTTGGCAATTCGCCGGTGCCCTGCGACGCATTTTTCGCCAGTTCCGCAAGCTTTTTATCGTAGCTGTCTTTCGCAGCCTGTATTTTTTTATTCTCGTTTTCTAATTCCTTGGAGCCTGCGCTGAGAGACGAGATATATGCGTTTCGCTGTGCAACCTGCTTTTCAAGGGTAGACTGCTTTGAATCTACGGTATTGTAAAGCGACTGCACCTGCGTTTTAGACGAAACAATATCCGCCTTTTCCGACTCTACGGCGGTCTGCTTAGCCTTTACTTCCTGCTGATTTGACGACAGAAGCTCCTTTGTGTCGTTAAGCTTTGCAATATCATCCTGCAAAGATTTCATAAGCTGCCTGTCATGCTTTGTGGTTTTACTTAAAAGCTCAAGCCTTGTGAGGAAGCCCTCATAATCACTTGCCGTAAGAAGCACCTCAAGAGTGGAACTTTCGCCTGCCATATAAGCCGCGCGAAGTCTCTCCTTTAAAAGGTTATATGTATCGTTTACGGTCTTTGTCTGAGCTTCTATGCTCTCGCTTGCCTCGTCTATGTTCTTTTGAAGAGAGTCTATTTCTTTTTGATAATCGTTTATAACGGCGTTTTTGTCGCCTATCTGACTGTTAAGCTCCGTTATTTGACTTTGGTACGTGTCAAGCTGCTCCTGCAAAGCATCAATCTGTTCCGAGGAATAGCCGTTCGACTCTTTGGCACCGTCGATTTTATTTTGCAAATCCTTTATTTTTTGCTCATTCTGTTTTTTCTTTGCCTCGGCAGCCGCGATTTTATTTTCCAAATCCTCCTTGGAATCCGCCGCGGAAACCGGTAAAAATGACGCGCAAAAAACGAATATTACCGACAGTAAAAGGCTCAAAGCTCTTTTGAGACCGTTTTTAGTCATCAGAGACCACGCTCCCTTGCTCTTTCAGGTATTTAGCCATCGAAACAAGACTTCCGAAACCTCCTGTAAACAATCCTATTGCAACAAATACGAGAAGTATCTGCCACCAGTACTCGCTGAACGGCACGAGCGAAAAGCCGATTAACGAGAGGGTCTGTGCAAACACTTTTTCGGCTACTGCATAAAGTCCCCACAGAACTCCCAGGGATACTATGCCGGAAATTGTACCGAGTATCATACCCTCTATCATAAACGGCCAACGAATGAACCAATTTGTGGCACCTACCGCCTTCATTATTGAAATTTCAAGCTTTCTTGAGAACATCGTTATGCGTATTGTGTTTGAAATTATGAAAAGCGCAACAAGGAACAGCATTATAACAAGCCCCACGCTGACTATCGAAACCGCATGGCGAAGAGACAAAAGCTTGCTTGCAAGGTCGCTGTTTTCTCGCACCGAATCGACTTTGTTTATCTGCTTTATCTGAGAAACGGTGTTTTCAAACTGTGACAAATCCTTTACCGTGACCTTATATGCGTCGGGAAGCGGAATTTCGTCAAAGCCCTCAAACAGAGCCGCGTCGCCGCCCATGCTCTGTATCTGCTCCTGGAACGCAACTTCCTTCGGCACAAATTCGCAGCTTTCAACATTGCTTATGCCTTTAAGTGAGGTACCTATCTGTGTTGTTTCGTCCTCCGAGGCATCGTCGGCAACATAGACCATTACTACATTTTGCGACTGCACCTTGTCGACTACATTGTTAATATTAAAATATATCATTATGCCCGCGCCCATAATTATAAGACATGCCATAAGCACGGTTACCGATGCCAATGACATAAGGCGATTGACCCACACATTGCGGAAGCCCTCGTGCGTAAGATATTTTAAGCTTGTCCCTTTCACCTGTTGTCACCTCCGGTCTTTTTTTCAATGGCGTCGAGATACTTTGAGTAATCAACGTCATCGTCGGAGGAATCCGAATCCACGCCGTATGTCGCCATAAACTTTTCAAGGTCGGCGTCCGAATTCGGCTGAACATAAAACGGGCTGATGCTGTCTTCCTTTTGCTTGGCCACACGGTCCTCCACCGTCTCCGAGGAGGCAATGTTCTGAACCGCAGCCGCGGCTGCCGCCGCTCTTTCCGCATTTGACGCGTCGGAAGCATAATCTCTTTCGATGGTGGCGTAATCATCGGGAAGTGCCTCGGTGTCTTCGGAGTCCGAAACCACGGCGCCCTGCTCTATTGTAATAACCCTGTGGTGGAAATGACGGACGAGATTATGCTCGTGAGTTACCATTACCACGGTGGTTCCGTTTGCGTTTATATGGTTTAAAAGGTCAACTATTTCGTAAGACATTTCGGGGTCGATGTTGCCCGTAGGCTCATCCGCAATTATAAGCCCCGCATTATTTACAAGCGCACGCGCGAGCGCAACTCTCTGCTGCTCGCCGCCCGACAGCTCCGTCGGCAGATTTCTCGCCTTGGATGCAAGTCCTACAAGGCTGAGTATATAAGGCACGCGTTTTCTGACTTCCTTTTCCTTGGCACCGATGCAGCGCATCGCAAATGCGACATTGTCAAACACCGTCATAGTCGGGATAAGTCTGAAATCCTGGAATACTATACCGAGAGTCCTTCTGAAAAGAGGAATCTCTTTTTTCTTTAAATTGTTAAGATGATAACCGTTTATGATAACAGAACCGCTGTTAGGCACCTGCTCGCGCATCATTATCTTGAGAAACGTACTCTTGCCGGCTCCCGATGAGCCGACCACAAAGACAAATTCTCCGTCGTTTATCTTGATATTGACATCTTTAAGTGCTTCGGTCCCGTTATCGTAAGTTTTTGATACATTTTTAAATTCAATCACTTAGAACATACCTCTGCTTTTCACAATATTCCCACCGCTGAACTCTGCCGTAACATTTAATACCGACGGGCAGAGACTCTACACAACCGCTATAAAAAATATAGGCGGCAAAATGAGTATAATCACTCATAATACCGCCTTTAATTATAGCATAGAACGTCAAGTTTGTAACCATTTTGTAATATGGTAAATTATATTCGCGCACTTTAGACAAAATCCCACTTGTAACATTGTGCAATTTCCCCATTCGCAACAGCGCGCGGAAAATTACTTTTCTTTAATACTTGACGGGGCTTGAATCAAGATATTTCTTAACCATAAGAGCTACTTTAAATACTATTGCGTCGTCGAACTCGCGAAGGTCAAGGCCTGTGAGCTTTTTAATCTTTTCAAGACGATATACAAGAGTATTTCTGTGTACAAAGAGCTTTCTTGAGGTTTCGGATACGTTGAGGTTGTTTTCAAAGAACTTCTGAATTGTAAAGAGCGTTTCCTGATCGAGATTATCGATAGAGCCGCGCTTGAAAACCTCCTTTAAGAACATATCGCAAAGAGTTGTGGGAAGCTGATATATAAGTCTCGCAATACCGAGATTGTCATAGCTCACAATGCTCTTTTCGGTGTCGAACACCTTGCCTACCTCAAGAGAAACCTGAGCCTCTCTGAATGAGCGTGCAAGATCCTTTATTCCCTCAACCGTAGTGCCTATGCCGACAAGAACGTGAGAATAGAACTCCGTTCCGAGACCGTCGGCTATCGAGCGTGCAAGCTTCTCGAGATCCTTTGTGTCGATATTCTGCTTAACCTCTTTGATAAGGGCAATATCTGTCTCGTTAAGGTTTATTACAAAATCCTTGGTCTTATCCGGGAACAGATTCTGAATTATATCATAAGCGGAGATATCTATATGCTCGGTAATTCTTATGAGAATTACGACGCGTGACACGTCATTGTTAAAATGAAGCTCTCTCGCCTTGAGATAAATATCACCGGGCAGTATGTTGTCAAGAATTACGTTCTTGATAAAGTTTGCGCGGTCGTATTTTTCATCATAATACTGCTTAATGCTTGAGAGTGTTACGGCAAGCATTGAGAGATATTTCAAGGCAAGGTCGTCTTCGCCCGAAACAAATACGGCATATTCGGGGTGCATACGTGCACCGAACGGCTTATAAGAATACCCGTCTACCGATATAACCTCCGTTCCGCTGAAAACCGCGGTAACCTCGGTTGAGAGCACCTCACCTATCTTACCGAGTTCGCTGCAGGAAATAATGGTACCCGACTCGTCTATAACACCTATAGTACGGTCGATACTGTCTGTGAGCTGATGCACAATACCCTGGAACAATCTGTTCGACATTGATAAAACCTCCATCTATCTTTTTTCTCCGGAGAAAACCTCCCTGCCGCACTCTGTTTTAAACCGAAACGGCAGTACAAATTTCCCCGTCTGCACTTTTATACAATTTCACAAATCATATATTATGTATTTTACACAATCTTTTAAGATTTTGCAAGCTAAAAATTGATATTTTAAAAATTTAGTTTGCATTTTTCACAAAAAAAGTTTTTCATTTTGTAAAATCGGTTAGATTAAGGCTTTAAAGCACACAGTTTTGTCATTTTTTGCATTGTTGAAAATGACTATGCGTAAAACTCCGAAGCAGTCGGCACAATGCGGTTTGATGACAAACTCTTTCGATGTGTCGAGTATTTCGGGTCGAAAAGAATATTTGAACTATCTGCCGACATTGCATTTTGAACAGACGCTGTACCCGTTATTGAGATACGAGGAAAGCTCAGAGGCGGAAATCTCTTTTTTGTTTTCCGAGGACGTTCTCATAGCGTAGGAGCATGACGGAGAGTGAATTTTTTTGGTGTTCACGTTTACTGTATATGTGCCTTCGGAGGGCTGTGCGTCACCGGAGCTTTTTTGTGAATTTACGCCGACCGGAGTCGAGGCCGAAGTCTGCCCTGCGGCAGAGGATGCCGCCGCACTCTCTGTTTCGGCGTTTGCAGCCGTATCGGACTCACCTTCGGCTTTTGCTTCCTTGGTCACAAGATAAAAGCCGTCTTTTTCGTCTGCGTTTTTCGTCGAATTTTCATATGACACAAAATCTCCGTATTTCTTCAGCATAATATGGTCTTTATACAGCAGCACAAGCGACATCGCGGAAAACACCGTACACAAAACGGCGCATACGGTAATTACGGCCGTCATAATTTTAAAGCCGTGTTTTGCGTTTTTCCCTTCGTTCTTCATACTCATTCCCCCGATACATTATGGGAAAATAATAACATTACGGAACAGGAAATAAAGCTTTTGTGCCGAATCAGCACAAGTTATCTTTTAATTCCGTCGGCAATGTATTTAAACACCGGAGCGCAGTCTAAGGCACCGCCCGCTCCGTTTTCTTTAAAGACGGTGATGACATAGCGCGGCGAAGCATACGGAAAAAATCCGCAAAACCACGAGTGCGTCACTTCGTTCCCGTTCTCGTCAAACCAGCCGCTTTGCGCCGTTGCCGTTTTGCCTGCGGCGTCAAAATACTCGGTTTCCGCCCTTTTTCCGCTGCCGGACACAACGGTTTCGCGTAAAAGCTCGGTAACTGTTTTTGCCGTATCAACGCTCATTACACGCCTCGGAACGGGCAGCTCCGCCCTTTTGATTTCCTTTCCGGTCTCATCCGTTACGGCTTTCATAAGAGAGGGCGCGCGATACACTCCGTTATTTGCCACCGCCGCATACACGGCGGACATTTGCAGCGGCGAAGCAAGCAATTTACCCTGACCGAATGCGAGGTTGCACAAATCCGCCTCAGAAATCAAGCTGTCGGCAGACGGCATAATACCGGACTTTGTCTCCCAACCGTCCGCAAGTTCGATTTTTTGACCGAGCCCGAGATTTTCACCCATGGCGCAAATGTTTTCCTTGCCCGTTTTAAGCGCAAGACTTATAAAATACGGATTGCATGACTCCGCCATAGCCGAATACATATTCATATTGCCGTGCCCCGTCTTTTTAAAACAGCCGAACGATATTTCTCCGTTCAAGTCGTACTTACCGTTGCAGACGATGCTGTAACTTGTAGGAATTCCGTTTTCCAAGGCGGCACAGGCGACAACCGCTTTAAAAACCGAGCCTACTGAGTACGGAGTTATCGCTCTGTTAAGAAACGGAGAAGATGAGTCGTTTAGGCTTTTTTCGGGCGCATTTCGGTCAAACGACGGTGTGCTCGCCATTGCCCTTATTTCGGAGGTGGCGCTGTCGAGAACAACGACCGCACCGCTGTCGATGTCAAATTTCCCGAGAGCCGATTCACACAGCTTTTGTATATCTCTGTCAACTGTGAGCTCCACTCCGCCGGCCGACATATACCCATCCTTTAAAAATGTAATCTCCGCACCCTCAAGCAATTTTCCCGAAGCCGCCGCGCCACACCTTGCCTTCAGAGTTCCCGAATACGACAAAAGTATATCGTTGTAGCACTTTTCAATTCCCGAAACGCCGTTTCCGTCGCCGTCGATATATCCGGTTATGTGCGGCGCAAGGCTGTTTTCACCGTATCGCACCACCGTTTTTGCCGTCTTTATGTTTTTTTCGTCAAAAACGGCATTTGACGCACAAACCGCTATTTTTCCCTGAGACAAAGTCGAATAAACAGAAGGTATTTCGCTTTCGGGGACAATGACCCGGATAGAGGACAATGACTCCTCACACGGCTTTATCGCCGCCTTTAAAACGGTATCGCAATTGACAAGCGGACGCATTTTACAGTCGTAAATGTTGCCCCTTGACGAAGCCACCGTCACGCCGACGGTATTTTTTGATGCGGCGACATCCGACACGTTACCGCCGCAAAGCTCCGCCATTTTTACAAAAAGCACGCCGAACGACAGACACAACAAAAAGAAAAGGGCACAAACTCGCTTGTTCATAATTCACCTCAAAAAACAAAAAACGCTCCCGTTTTATTATTGAACGGAAGCGTGTGTTTTATTTTATATTTTGTTTTCTGAGGATTGTTCCGGGAACAAATTTTAAATCGGAGCGTATTTTGAATTTCATCATGGCTCTCGGCGTGCTGTCTATGGGTTCGCCGTTTTCGTCAAAAAGCTCCGTCACGACAAAGCTCTGCGGCTTTTTCCCCGGCTCGAGGCTTTCGAGAGTGTCGCCCTTAAAGAATTTATTTCGCTGTTCGCAGTAAATAAAGCCGTCGCGGCAATCCTCAACCACCGCCATAACATCCCACTCGCGGCGGTAACCGCCCTCAAAGCTGATATTCGCTTTTTCGTGCGGCGAATCAAAATAGAAGCCCGTGCAGTAGTCGCGATAGCTTACCTTTCGCACCTCGTCAAGTATCCATCTCGGCAAAACAAAGCTACCTGACTCGCTGCACATATAAGCGTCGATTGCCGCTCTGTAAGCATTTGTTATGACCGCCGTATAATATGCGGATTTTGCTCTGCCCTCTATTTTAAAGCTGTCGATTCCGGCAGCTGTAAGCTCAGGGATGTGCTCTATCATACACATATCCTCGGAGTTTAATATATATGTGCCGTCCTCTTCCTCATTTACCGGAAAATACCTGCCCTCGCGTGTTTTTTCCATAAGCGCATACTGCCAACGGCACGGCTGAGCACATTCGCCGCGATTTGCGTCACGGCCGGTAAGATAATTTGACAAAAGGCATCTGCCCGAAAACGACATACACATACTGCCGTGTACAAAGCACTCGATTTGCAGTTCCTTAGGAGTTTTGGCTCTTATCTCGGCAATCTCCGACAGAGATAGCTCACGAGCCGTAACTATTCGCTCGGCACCCATATTGTAAAACTCGTTCGCCGTGAGATAATTTACGATGCCCGCCTGTGTGGAAACGTGCAGCGGCACCGACGGCGCATACTTTTTGCAGTATGCCATAGTACCGATATCGGCTACAATATACGCATCCACTCCCGCGCCTGCGGTCATTTCTATAAAGTCCGGCAAAAGCGGTATTTCGCTGTTTCGCGGAAGCGTATTAAGCGTTAAATAAACCTTAACACCCTTTTCGTGCGCTTCCTTTACCGCCTTTATGAGATCCTCTTCGGGAAAATTCTGCGGACCTGCACGCATACCGAATGAGCTGCCGGCAAGGTAGACGGCGTCCGCTCCGAAGCGCAAGGCTGCCTCAAAGCGTTCAAAATCGCCTGCCGGACTTAGTAATTCGGGTCGTCTTTTCATATTGCTCCTCTGGTAAATTACTGCGAAGCCGACTTAGCCGCCTTTTGATTGGCCTGGAGTATGGCAATGTTATTGGCCTGCCGCTCCGAATCGTTTTTCGCAAGATAAATCTTTTTATTGGTATCGTGCGCGAAGAAGTAGTAATCGGTCTTTGCGGGATTGAGTGCCGCGTTTATTGAGTCGTTACCAGGGTTGCAAATCGCACCCACGGGCAGACCCTCGCACTTATATGTGCTGTAACGTGAGGTGTAGGCGGCAAGCTCCGTGGCATTTGTAACGTTCTTCGCAATATAATCGTTGATATAGTCCGCCGTGGAATCGCACTGAAGCGACGGATAAAGCCCCGGCTTATTGAGACGGTTGTGAAGCACCGACGATACAAGCGGCATCTGAGTCGCATCGGCGGCCTCTTTTTCTATAATGGAGGCGAGCTTTATTATATCGTCAACCGACATATTGAGCGCGTCGGCTTTTTTCTGATAATCGTCCGTCCACTTCTTCTGGAAGTTGTTTAGGAAGGTCCTTATAACGCTCGAGGCATTTTCGCCCTTATAGAAATCATATGTGTCGGGGTAGAGATAACCCTCAAGACTCCTGTAACGCTGCTCTTTATTCGGCTCATTCTTAATAAAGGTGTATTCACTGCTGAAGTCCACCTCTCTCATGGCCTTATAGATGGCATCAGCTGAGCAAACCTCATATTTTTCGAGCTTTTCGACTATTTGGTCTACCGTGTAGCCCTCGGGGAACGAAAGCCTTACGGTCTCGCCCGTTGACGGAGGAGATTTAAATGTTGAGAGCATCTTCTCAACGCCCATCGACTTGGTTATATAGTAAATACCGGACATATAGTTGTCATCACGGTAATTCATTATCTTTGCAAACATTTTGCAGAAATGCTTATGCTTTATAAGGCCGTTATCCTTTAATATGTTGATAACGTCGCTTGTGTTGGTCTCTGCGGGAATTGTAACAGATATAACGTTTTCGCTGTCGCGGCGTATTGCCAAAACATCGTTCATACAGCTAATCAGATACGACGACAGACAAATTGCGCATACAACGCAAACCGCTATCGTTATCCACGTTTTTTTGTTTCTTACGAAATATGCGGCTATTCTTACCGCAATTTCTTTTTCGTTTCCCTTTATACCCTTTATCGGCGGCCTTTTACGCACGGCACCCTGCTCCGACGCTTGCTCGTAAGAGGCTGTTCCGAAAGAGGCGGCATTTCCGCCGTTTCTTCCGCCGCGTGTAATTATAGGGCCGAATTCGTCATCATAGCTTATTCCGCGCGGTGCCGTACCGTTTTTTTCGGGCGGCCTTTTATGAATTTTGTGTTTTTCCGACGGTCTTTTGTGAGCATTGTGAGCATTATGTCTTTCCGGCACATCGGTACTGTGATGCACGGGCATATCTCGTCTGACAGGCGGTCTTTTTTGCGGAGCGTCGGTAAACTCGGAGTCAAGGTCTTTTATTTCAAGCTTAAAGGGCTTTTTGCCGCTCTTATGGTTTCTCTCAACCATATTTTTAAGCTCGGGTCTTTTCTGCTCGTCTTCCTCACGCGCATAAATATCCAAAAGATCCTTATATGAATCATCGGGAGTTCTTTTATTGTCATCCATGGGCGCTCCTCCTTTCATTAAACTCTGTGTACTTTCTTATCCGAAACAATTATGTCGGATTTAATATCGTAGCTGTCGTGCGGGATTCTCTTTATTATCTGCTCTTCGTATGCGAGCCCGATTTTTGTGCCTGAAAACGACTGTAAGAACCTGTCATAATAGCCTTTTCCGAAGCCGACGCGGTATCCGTCCTCGGAAAATACAAGAGCCGGTACTATACATATACCGTTATCAAAGGCGGTCATAATTTCACATGATGGGTTCGGCTCCATTATGCCGAACGCCCCGGGTTCAAGATCAAAAACAGAGTCTATACGGCAAAATTCCATATGCCCGAAAGCGTCAACGCATCTCGGTACGGCAACGATTTTGTCCGAAAGCACCGCCTGTTTAATTATACACGATGTGTCAACCTCGCGTGAAGACGACACATAACACAAAACGGTTTTAGCGTTTTTAAATTCGTCGAGGGCAAACAGATTGTCCGTAACAAATTTGTCACGTCTCGCCTTCTCCTCCGGCAAAAGTGATTTTCTGTACTCCTTGGCGCGTCTTCTTAAAAACGCTTTATCCTCACTTTGAGCCGTCATTTTTATCACTCGCTTTGAACAGATGTTTTTATGCTTTCGGCAACCTCGCTTCCGCAAAGTGCCTCGACTGTTTTAAGTCCGAATTCGAGAGCCACGCCCATTCCGCGCGCAGTTATTATGTTCCCGTCCCGTTCTACGGGAGCACCTGTGGCAACAGCGCCGTAAAGGTCTTTTTCAAAGCCCGGAAAGCATGTTGCGGTTTTACCCCTCAACAGATTTTTATGGCCGAGCACGGACGGTGCCGCGCATATAGCACAGATAAGCTTTCCGTCGCTTGAAGCGCGGTCTATAAATTCATTTACCTTTTCCGACTTTTCAAGATTTAAAGTACCGGGCATACCGCCGGGCAAAATAACCGCCTCTATGTCCTCGTTCGGAGAAACCTCGGTTGTCTCGGCGTCACACGTAATCCTGATATTGTGAGACGAAACTATTGTTTTTTTACCGACGCCCACAACCTTAACGTCTTTTTTTGCTCTTCTCAGAACATCAATCGGCGTGAGAGCTTCTATCTCTTCACAGCCGTCCGCAAGAAAAACATAAATCATTTTTTGTACCGCCGCGCGGGAATGCGGCAATCCTTTCTTTAAGCATTCAGTTCAGCGTTATCCCTGTATACACGCTGTCATTTATCTTCTCGCCTTTGATATTTTTTATCATACCTACGGCGGTGCGTTTGCAATTTTTTAATTCGGCGGCTTTTTCCTCCGGCACAGAGACAAAAAACGTATTTTTACCCGTTTTTTTCAAAACGTCCAAGGCGTTTTCATATGTTCCTCCGCAGAGAAGCTCCGTGACAAAAACACCGTTTTCAGCCGGACTGTACGAGACATAAAAATCGTCTCCGAAAACTATTTTGCCGTCGTCGCCGAGAAAATCCGAAAACAGTTTTATTTCGTTTTCTCGCCACACTACACGGTTTACGCCATTTAACAGCTTTTCTCTTTTGAGAGCTGCCTTTTTTATATCCGACGGCTCGGTGCTTTTAATGTCGAGCGGCTTACCGCCGGTCAATTTAAAGACGGTTTTTTCGGCATAGAGAGCTTTGTAAAAACCGAATTTTTCGTAATAATCAAAAAGGTTCTCCGTCGCCGGAACCAAAAACAGATAATCGGCTTTCCTGTCGGCGGCAAGAGCTGAAGCAAATTCCAGTAACGAACCCATTATACCCTGTTTTCTGTAACTCTCTGCGGTGGCGGCTGCATAAATATAGTATGCAAAATACTCCTTTTCGCCGAGCGAGAGCTTTTCCGGAAGCAAAAACAGTTGTGACACAACCTCTGCTTTGTCCGTGCAGATAACCGCATTTTCATAAGAAAAGCTGTTTTTGAAAAACATATCAATTGTTTCTCCGTCGTCGCCGAAGCAGCTTTGCCACAACGAATACATCTTTTCTTTGTACTTCGGAGAAGAAAGCCGAATTTCCATAACTTATCCCTTATAAAAAGCGCGGTACTTTTGAAGAAGTATCTCCGGATAATATGAGAGCTTTGCCTTGCGGAGCCCTTCGCTTCCCGTATCGTCCTCACGGTTTATGAATTTATAATTAGCAAGCATATTGGCCGCAAATTCACGGTTTACCGTCGGGTAAGCTCCGCGAACCGAAGCATACGCCTTTTCTATATGTGTGCAAAAAGCCGAGCTGTTCAGCTCCTCGCCGAGAGTGTAAGCCACAACCTCGCCGTCCGCGTATAAAACTCCGCCTTTGAACCCGAGCTCGTCAAAATTCGAGAACGCACGCTTTATGGCTTCAAGTTCGCTGTCTATTTCATCGGGGTCCTTATCGCGGTTTAAAGCCTCCCACTTCTGGTTCATATCAAGACATAATTGCATATTGCCGTCGTTTATCGGCTCAAAATGCCAATCGTGGTTATTTTTGAAATAAGCTATATGGTTACGCTTGCCGTGGTACTTCCTGCCGGCAAGGTCAATAAGATCGGTGGTATTGTAAATGTAATCGGCGAATTCCCTCATCTCGGTAAACTCAAACTTTCCGGGCATCATATCTTCAAGCTCACGGACATTTGACGGAGTGAGGCAGTACATGGTTAAACGCGCACCGTCGTGATTTTCGGCATAACGTATAAGTTCGTTTACGGCGGCCTTTTTATCGCCGTCGCCGCACGGGTAAAGATACATCGGATCGCCTACGCCGTCGCGCGCCAAAAACATACTGTCATACTCGCAAATTGTATTTTCATACACGGGCGCCCATATATAAAGGTTACCGAAGCAGTACTCGCAGGCCATATCGCCCGAACGCTCCATTACGTCCGTTACCCAAGCTCTGTCCGATAATTCGGGGTTTCTGAATTCAAGCAAAATTATTCTCCTAAACCAAGTTCTTTTTTTACTATACCCAATATTTCTTCGCTTATATCGGCTATGGGGCGCGGCTCACCGTTTTCGGAGCAGACCACGGTCTCCCAGCCCATTTTTTCCGCGGCAAACGCCGCCGCTTTTGCACAGCGACGCAAATACTCTACATTTGCCTCGTGGACGTCTTTTTTCACCTCGTCGCCGCCGTAGCGCTTTGTCATAAGTCGCTGTGACACGTCAACCGGCATATCAAGATATATAATCCTGTCGGGCTTCGGCACGGCGAGCTTTTCGTATTCGTAATCGCAAAGCCATTTAATATAGTCGTCCCACTCGCTCTGCGGCAGCTTTACCGCCTGATGAACGGCGTTCGACGAAGTATATCTGTCGGCTAAAATGACCTTACCCGAAAGATAATCCTCTTTCCAATGACGGCTGTAACTCGCATAGCGGTCCACCGCATAAAACGAGGACGCCGCATAGACGTTGACGCACGACGGGTCGTTTCCGAATTCGCCGCCGAGATACATTCTGACAAGCGTGCTTGACGGGTCGTCATAATCCGGCAGCTTAATTCTCTTTGTATCGACAGACAGAGCTGCAAGTTTTTTTTGAAGAAGCTCCGTTTGAGTCGATTTACCGCTTCCGTCAAGTCCCTCTATAACTATAAGTTTGCCGGACATACCTTTTACCCCTTTTAATTTTTAATCTAAATTATTATAGCAAACAATTACATTTTTTACAACAAAAAATGCACAATATTCCAAATTGCCTAAACCGATATAATGTGATAAAATATTGTAAAACATCGAAAAGGGGCAAACGCACAGATGAATCTCGATAATTTGGATTTAAATAAAAGCGGAGCATTCATAATAGGCCTTTCCGACTGCGGCGAAAAAATAACCTCGGCCGGCGGCAGAGTGTCTACTCAGGAGGGCACCGTGCTCGGTATATGGCAAAAATCGCAGGACTGCGAAAAAAACGCAAAGCTTATCGACAAGGTTACGCGCTCCGGTCACAATTCGGTAGTGGAGCATACATATTTTAATCTCGCCTTTCAAAATGTCACGGCGGTTGTCGAGCAATTCGTCATTGAATTCAGGCTCGCTTCATTCACCGTAAAATCACGCAGATACGTTGATTTTTCGGATGCGGGATTTTTTATTCCCGAGGATGCGGACGAAAACTACAAAAGCCATATGGCAAAGCTCTTCGGTCTGTACAGCGAATTCTGCGAAGCCGGCGTACCCAAAGAGGACGCGAGATTCCTTTTGCCGTACTGCCTTTTTTCCAACTTCTTTTGCAGCATAAACGGACGTGAATTTTTGCACCTGTTAAAAGCCATGCTCTACGGCAGAGGCAGCAAATACCCCGAAATAGTAAAGCTCGGGCGCGAATTAAAAGAACAGGCGGAAAAGCTCACTCCCGGCATAATGACTGGCTTTGACGAGCGCAGTAAAAACTATATGCCGGATAACCCCGACCTCTCGTTTATCGGCGACGTTCCGCGCCGCACAAACGGCAAAAAAGTCGAGCTTCTCTCATACACGGGCGACGCCGAAAAAAATGTTCAGAGAAGCGCGCTCATCTCTTACACCAACGCTTCAACCGAGGATATAGACCGTATTTTATCGGACGGCGCGGTTGCCGACAAAATAACATACAGTCTTGTTCACTCTTCAAGGCCGAGAGCACTCGAGGCGGCGGATTTCACACTTCGTTTCAATGACGTTTCACTCTCCGGAATAACTCACTTCACACGCCACAGAATGCAGAGTATAGAAATTCCCGAACTGATAAGAGCGGACAGAAAACGGCACATCGTCCCCGAATCGGTCAAAAAAGACCCTGAGCTGCTTCTTAAATACGAAACCGCATTCAAGGAAAACGCCGCCGAATATGAGAGACTTCGCACACTCGGCAAGAGTGAGGAAAGCCTCGTGTACTACCTTCTCAGCGGCAACACGCTCGATATAGTCACAACCATGAACGCTCGCGAATTACTGACATTTATGAAGCTGCGCACCTGCTCACGAGCTCAGTGGGAAATCAGAGCGCATGCGATAGAGGCACTCGAGCTTTTGAGAAAAGCCGCTCCGGGGATTTTCAAATACTACGGTCCGAGCTGCTTTATTTCATCCTGCCCCGAGGGCAGATTCTGTTGCGGCAGACAGGAAGAAATGCGCAAAACATTTTCAATGTAAAATAAAAATACCGAAGCCTTGTAAATCAAAGCTTCGGTGTTTTTTTGAGCAATTTTTCCCTCTCCCTGTAATCGGGCATATACCTTTCCACGAGGGCATAAAATCTTGCCGAATGGTTCTTTTCCTTAATGTGTGCAAGCTCGTGCACAACAACGTAATCAACGGCTTCCGGCGGATAAAGCATAAGCCTGTATGAAAAGCATATTGAATTTTTACCGCTGCACGAACCGAATCTTGTCGCTGCGGAGGTTATTTTTACACTTGCCGGATAAAGTCCCATTTTCTCGCTGTAATATTCCACGCGGCGCGGCAATTCCGCGGCGGCAAGTGCGCGAAGCTCCGACACTCTCTTTTCGTCAAGCGTTTTTTCAAGAGAAAGGCGGCTCTTTTGCTTTTCTATATGCTCGTTTATCCACTTTTCATGCGATAAAACAAAGTCGTCTATCGTTTTTTGCGGGCAACCGACAGGCGCCTTTACGCTTACTTTTAAATCCTTTGTCACGGTGAGCGACAAAGTTTTTCTTTTTGACCTTTTCAACTCATAATCTGTTTTCATAAAGTTCATAATATTAAAACAATTATAATCTATATTTTAAGTGTTCCGTTTTTTCGGGCAAACATAAGTATAGCATTTTCTCTGTAAAAATCAAACATTTCGGGAGGACTTAATATGTGTACCGCAGCAACATACAAAACAAACGATTTTTATTTCGGCCGCACACTCGACTATGAATTTTCATACGGAGACGAAATTACCGTGACGCCGCGTAATTACCCGTTTAAATTCAAATTCGCGGAGCCTCTGAAGAGCCACTATGCCATAATAGGTATGGCATATGTTGCGGATAATTATCCGCTCTATTACGACGCAGCAAACGAAAAGGGACTTGCCGCGGCAGGACTTAATTTCGTCGGCAACGCATATTACGGTAACGAAAAAAGCGGTAAATGCAACGTCGCGCAATGCGAATTTATACCGTGGCTATTATGTCGATGCGCAAGCGTTGACGAAGCGAAAAAATTGCTCTCAAATGTAAATATCACAAATACGCCGTTTAACGAGTCGCTCCCCGCCGCACAGCTTCACTGGATAATAGCCGACAAAAGCGGCTGTATCGTAGTCGAGTCCGTAAAGGACGGACTTAAAGTTTACGAAAATCCCGTAGGCGTTCTTACAAACAATCCGCCGTTTGATATGCAACTTCAAAATTTAAGCAACTATATGAGCCTCAGCGCGGCCGACCCGAAAAACACATTTGCTCCCGATATAAATCTCTCGACTTATTCTCGCGGTATGGGCGCGCTCGGACTTCCCGGAGATCTCTCTTCGCAGTCGAGGTTTGTCAGAGCGGCGTTCGTCAAGGCAAATTCTCTGTCCGAGGACGGCGAAGAAAAAAGCGTAAGTCAGTTTTTCCATATTCTAAATTCGGTAAGCCAGCCAAGGGGTTGCTGCAAGCTGGAAAGCGGCAAATACGAGATTACGCTTTACACATCTTGTTGCAATACAGATAAGGGAATTTACTATTACACAACGTATGACAATCATCAAATTTCGGCTGTTGATATGCATCGCGAAAATCTCGATTCTTCCGCTTTGATACGTTATTCGCCCGAAAAAGACGAGCAGATAAATTTTCAGAACTGAAAAATTACAAAGTGCGGCGGCTCTTATTTTGAGATGTCGCCGCCTTTTTAATCGCTGTAAAACCGAAACATACCGAAGAATATAAAATACAAATAAAACACTTGACAAACGCATATAATGATAATATAATAGTTAGGCACTCTGAAAGAGGGCGCAACTTAATATCGCGGGGTAGAGCAGTTGGTAGCTCGTCGGGCTCATAACCCGGAGGTCGCAGGTTCAAGTCCTGTCCCCGC
>OHZJ01000248.1_pt1 | contig 30021 bp, 26 predicted proteins | sample 1580411 | NCBI WGS metagenome assembly OHZJ01 (sample SAMEA3882519, study PRJEB24775) | human gut metagenome | biome: human-associated habitat; feature: intestine environment; material: feces | place: Netherlands | collected 2009/2010 | reverse complement strand
CGATGTCTGTCGGAGGGTGTTGATATTTTCTTGAAAAGTGTTAAAAGACAGGGGGAAAGCGGACACGATGTCCGCGTCAGCCAAGCCATGTGTGCATGGCTTTTGGCGCACATGGATGGCGCGTGTAGGCGACCCCGTCATGATGAGAACCACTGTATCACTTTTCATTAGAAAATTCACACCCGGAGACGCGACATCAAGGCGTGATGTTCCGTTCGCCGTGGGCGTTCGTGGATTTGCTTAACTAACTCTCAATTCACAGCAGTTCCTTCAGCATCTGATTGACGCTGGCGGGATCTGCCTTGCCTTTCATTGCTTTCATGGTCTGACCTACCAGGAAGCCGATGGCTTTTTCTTTGCCGTTGTGGTAGTCCTCCACAGACTGCGGATTAGCGGCAATGACTTCCTCCACGACTTTACGCAATGCACCTTCGTCATTGACGGTCTTCAGTCCCTTCTCCTCCACATACTGTTCGGGATCTACATCTTCCTCAAACATCACCTGGAATACTTCTTTTGCTACAGAAGAGTTGATGACTTTGCCGTCTACCAGCGCGATCAGCCCGCTCAGATGCTCCGGTGAGAAACGGATATCCTCCGGCTCCATCTCTTTTTCTTTTAACAGGCGCATAGTCTCCACCATCAGCCAGTTGGACACCTTCTTGGGCTGGCTTCCCAGTGCCACGGAAGCTTCGAAGATATCTGCCAGATGCTTGGAACCGGTGATGATATCGATATCATATTCCGGAATATCGTATTCTTCCTTGTAACGCTTCATCTTCTCGGTGCGGAATTCCGGCTGTTTGCTGCGGATGCTTTCCAGCCACTCATCACTGATATAGACCGGTACCAGATCAGGATCCGGGAAGTAACGATAATCCTGTGCATCCTCCTTGGAACGCATCGCATAGGAATACCCCTGGTCATCGTTCCAGCGGCGTGTCTCCTGTACGACTTTCTCGCCGGATTCAATCAGGTCGATCTGACGGGCAGTCTCCGCCTCGATCGCGCGGGCGATTGCCTTAAAGGAACCGATATTTTTCATCTCTGTACGGGTACCGAATTCCTTTGCGCCTTTTTCACGAACGGATAAGTTGACATCGGCACGCATGGAACCTTCCTGCATCTTGCAGTCGCTGGCTCCCAGATACTGGATGGTCATGCGGAGTTTCTCTAAGTAAGCGATCACTTCGTCTGCGGAGCGCATGTCCGGCTCGGATACGATCTCAATCAACGGAACACCGGAACGGTTGTAATCGACGAGGGAAACGCCCTCCCAGTCATCGTGTACCAGCTTTCCGGCATCTTCTTCCATATGGATCTCATGGATACCGATCGTTTTCTTTCCGCCAGATTCCGTCTCGATCTCCACACCGCCGTCGTGGCAGATTGGCAGATACAACTGGGAAATCTGGTAGTTCTGCGGGTTATCCGGATAAAAATAATTTTTCCGGTCAAATTTGCTGTACTGGTTGATCTGGCAGTTGGTTGCAAGTCCGACCGCCATCGCATATTCCACGACCTTTTTATTTAATACCGGAAGTGATCCCGGCATACCGGTACAGACCGGACAGGTGTGGGTGTTTGGTGCACTTCCGAATGCAGTTGAGCAGGCACAGAAGATTTTTGTCTTGGTCGCTAATTCTACATGGACTTCCAGTCCAATGACGGTTTCATATTCTTTTGACATCTCTTCTCTCCTTTCTACGCTTCTGCTGCCGGACTGTGCTGATACGTTCTTGTCTGTTCAAAACTGTAGGCCGCACGAATGATGTTTTTCTCCTTGAAACAATCCCCGATCAGCTGCAGACCGATCGGAAGTCCTTTGCTGTCCACACCGCACGGCACGGAAATTCCCGGCAGACCTGCCAGATTGACCGAAACGGTATATACATCTCCAAGATACATCTTCAGCGGATCACTCAAAGATTCTCCCAGTTTCGGAGCGGTGGTCGGTGCCGCCGGTCCGAGAATCACATCATACTTTGCAAATGCCTTGTCAAATGCCTGCTTGATCAGGGCTTTGGTGCGCAGTGCTTTCAGATAATAAGCATCATAATATCCGGAACTTAACACGAAAGATCCAAGCATAATACGGCGCTTTACTTCCGGTCCAAATCCTTCGGAGCGGGACTTCTTGTACATATTGTGCAGTCCCTCGTACTCTTTTGTGCGGTATCCGTATTTTACTCCATCAAAACGTGCCAGATTGGAGCTTGCCTCAGCTGCCGCAATGACATAATAAGCCGGAATCGCATATTTTACAAGTCCAAGATCAAATTCTTCAATCTCAGCTCCTGCATTTTTCAGAACCTCTGCGGCTTCCAGAATCGGTTTTTTCACTTCTTCGTCCAGACCTTCTCCAAAATAATCTTTTGGAATACCGATCTTCATTCCTTTCACATCCGCTACCAGCGCGGAGGTAAAATCCGTATCCTCCCGCTTCATGGAAGTAGAGTCTTTGGGATCATGGGAAGTGATCGTCTCCAGCACCGTGGCACAGTCTGTCACATCCTTGGTCAACGGTCCGATCTGATCCAGAGAGGAACCGTAAGCGATCAGTCCGTAACGGGAGACCGTTCCGTAAGTAGGTTTCATACCGACCACCCCGCAATAGGATGCGGGCTGTCTGATGGAGCCGCCGGTGTCTGAGCCCAGTGCCGCAAAACATTCCTGCGCTGCTACTGCCGCCGCGGAACCGCCGGAAGAACCTCCGGGAACATGCTCCGGGTTTCTCGGATTTCTCGTCACACCGTAATAGGAAGTCTCTGTGGTACTTCCCATAGCGAACTCATCCATGTTGGTCTTGCCCAGGATAACTGCACCTGCTTTTTCCAGATTCAGCACTGCTTCCGCACTGAAGGTCGGAATAAAATTCTCTAAAATTTTGGAAGAGCAGGTGGTCAGGGTTCCCTCGGTACACATATTGTCTTTGATAGCGAAAGGGACACCGGCCAGGGGGCCTGTCAGTTCTCCCGCTTCGATTTTCTTTTGTACTTCCGCTGCCTGCTGTAATGCTTTGTCCCGTTCTACGGTCACATAGCAGTGGTAGGTATCCTCACCGGCTGCGATCTCATCCAGAACGGCCTGCGTCGCTTCCACCGCCGTAGTCTTACCTTCCCGGATCGCCTTCGCCAGCTCTACTGCTGTCAGGGATAAAATATCCATATCCATTCTCCTTTTTTAACACCCTAATCAAAAGTCTTTGGTACAACAAACATGTTGTCCTTCTCGCCGGGTGCATTGGCCAGGGTCTGTTCACTCTCGTCCCCATTGGTCACCACATCCTCACGGAAGACATTCTGAACCGGGAATACATGGGACATAGGTTCCACACCGGTAGTATCCAGTTCGCTTAGTTTGTCGATATAGTCCAGCATTCTTCCCATATCCTTTTTCGCTGCTTCCTTCTCTTCATCAGAAAGCTCGAGTTTTGCCAGAATGCCTACATATTCTATGGTCTCGTCACTGATCACGTTCGCCATACTAATTTCCATTCCTTTCCATTCCTGCCTGCTTACAGGTACTTTCCTACGAAACAAATAGCACCCTGCGCAGTCACATATTTACACGTACTATCAGGAGTTCTTTCCTCACTAATCTCTCACTTTAATGTGTACCTCACGCAGCTGCTGCTCTGTCACTTCGCCGGGAGCCCCGCACATGAGATCCTGTGCATTGCCGTTCATGGGGAAGGCGATGACCTCACGGATGTTCTCCTCGTTCCGAAGCAGCATGATCATACGATCCACACCGGGAGCCATTCCCGCATGAGGGGGTGCTCCGAACTGGAACGCCTGATACAGTGCTCCAAACTTGGTCTTTAATGTCTCTTCGTCATAACCTGCGATGGCGAAAGCTTTTTTCATGATCTCGATGTCATGGTTACGTACTGCGCCGGAGGACAGTTCCACGCCGTTGCATACGATGTCGTACTGATAAGCCAGGATCTCCAGCGGATCCATGGTATTCAATGCTTCCAGGCCGCCCTGGGGCATAGAGAACGGATTGTGGGTGAATCCGATCTGCTTCGTCTCGGGATCCAGCTCAAACATCGGGAAATCATTCACATAGCAGAAACGGTAAGCATCCTTCTCGATCAGATCCAGCTTCTCGCCCAGCTCGGTACGGATATGACCTGCATAGTAGTTCGCCTTATCCTCTTTGTCCGCAATGAAGAAGATGGTATCTCCGGCAGAAAGTCCTGCCATTTCTGCCAGTTCTCCCTTCATCTGTTCGGGGATAAATTTATCGATGGGGCCCTTGTAGCTCATATCCTCTGCCACTTCAAGATAACCAAGTCCACCCATACCAAGAGAAGTTGCAAAGCTTAACAGCTTCTCATGGAAGCCTTTGGACATCTCCGCATGTACTTTAATGGCACGGACGGTTCTGCCGATAAAAGGTTTAAACGTACATCTCTGGAAAAACTCCGTCACATCCATAATTCTCAAAGGATTGCGCAGATCCGGCTTGTCACAGCCGAACTCCAGCATTGCCTGTTTGTAACTGATGATGGGGAACGGTGTCTCTGTGATCCTGCTGCCTTCGGGAGCAAACTTTACAAAGGTGTCATGCAATACTTCCTCACCGACCTTGAATACATCCTCCTGGGTCACGAAGCTCATCTCGAAATCCAGCTGATAGAACTCTCCGGGAGATCTGTCTGCTCTGGCATCCTCGTCGCGGAAGCAGGGCGCGATCTGAAAATACTTATCGAAGCCGGAAGCCATGAGCAGCTGCTTATATTGCTGCGGTGCCTGAGGCAGCGCATAGAATTTTCCTTTAAATTTTCTGCTGGGAACAATATAGTCTCTGGCACCCTCGGGAGAAGAAGCACACAGGATCGGGGTCTGGATCTCCAAAAATCCCATGTCCGTCATCTTTTGGCGCAGATAACTGATCACCTTGGAACGAAATACAATGTTGTCCTTTACTTTTGCATTTCTAAGGTCAAGATAACGATATTTTAATCTCACATCTTCCCGGATCTCTTTAGACGTCTGGATCTCGAAAGGAAGCTGTTTATATACTCTTCCCAACACATCGATCTTGTGTGCTTCCAGTTCGATGGTGCCGGAAGGAATCTTCGGGTTGTAGGTTTCTTCGTCTCTGTGCTCCATGAGGCCGGTTATGGACAGGCACATTTCCTTGGTGATGCCCTTTAAAAGCTCCGGCTTACGGATGACCACCTGTAATACACCGTACATATCCCGCAGATCGATAAAGGATACGCCGCCGTGGTCACGGATGTTCTCCACCCAGCCTGCCACCTGCAAAGTCTGTCCGATCTGCTGTTCACTGATCTCTTTCATTGTTAAATCTCTGTACATATCGCACCTCCTGTTATATAGTGTCCCGAATGTGCGCTCCCTGTACAGCTTATTTTTGAATACAAAAAGCCCCGGGACATGTTAAAACATATCCCGGGACGAATCATCTAATCCGTGGTACCACCCGAATTGACAGGCGCCTTTGCCTATCCACTCTTGTCACTTAACGCGTGCAACGTGTCATCCTAGCTACATGTGATATTCTGCAGTTCAGATCACCTGCTCCGGAGTGTTCCCTTCGCCAGCTTCCGCAAACAGCGCTCTCAGTCGGTGACGCTGTATTCCTGTCGTTTCCCTTGGCAAGAGTCTCTTTCATAGCATTTACAAATTAGTTTTTCAACTTAGGTTTATAATATGCGCACGAAAGAAATCTGTCAAGAACTTTTTTATTGTAACAGTTCAGCCATGGACATATCCGAGCGTAAAAATCATGCTTGCATGATTTTTCGGACGAATATGTTCATGAGATAAGCGCCGATTTATGAGCAAAGGTAGTCACGTAGTGACGCAAAAGCGTGTTAACGCGACTTTGCGAATGGTGCAGGCTGAACAGGATGTTAGTCACATGCATTCTTGAACTGATTCCAGATCTCCGCATGCAGATCCTCTGCCTCCTGGGAGATATTCTGCACGATCTCGCCCTCCGCAGCATCTTCCGGCAATACGATCAATTTCTTCATATCGTCAGAAATGTACTCTTCCGCGGCTTTATTTGTGCAGTAATAGCCGATATATTCAAAGCATTTTGCCGCATTTTCCGGTTGGTTGATATAATCTAAAAATGCATATGCCGCATCTGCATTGGGTGCCTTCGCAGGAACAAACCCTGCCATGATACCGAATCCGAGACCTTCCTTCGGATATACTACCTCCAGGTCCGGTCTGGCCTGCAGTGCCGTGGACACCTGGGAAGTGTACAGAAATGCCGCTGCGACTTCCCCGCTGATCAGATAATCCTGCGTATTATTATCATTGATCACACGGATGTTGGGAGCCAGTGTCAGCAGTTTATCTCCCGCTGCCCGGATCACATCCAGATCCTCTGTGTTAAAGGATTCTCCCATGGTCTTTAGGGTAATTCCATCAATGACACGGTAATTTGCAGTCAGTGCCACATTGTTTTCCAATTCCGGATTCCACAGATCTTCATATCCCGTAATCTTCACATCCGTCAGTCCCGGATCGTATACGATCAGAGGAATGCCCGCTCCGTAGGGCACAGTGTATTCATTCTGCGGATCATAGAACTGTGACATAAACACCGGATTCAGATTATCATAGTTGCTGATCCTGGATGCATCCAGCTTCTGCACCAGTCCCTCCTGTATCGCAAGTTCGATGATATAATCATCCGCAATGACCAGATCGTAATCACCGCCCTTGGTCTCCTCCAGCTTTGCCAGCATGTCTTCATCATAATCAAAGTTGGAATAATTGATCCGGATACCGGTCTCTTTTTCAAAACCGTCCAGGATCTCCTGAGGGAACATGCCATCCCAGGTATAGAGATTCAGTTCACCCTTATCTTCTTTCCCGCCTGCTCCACAGCCGGTAAACAGCGTGACTAGCATAGTCGCTGCCAACAGCATTGCCAGCTTTTTCTTCATAATCTCCTCCTTCGATGCAGATTTTCTGCATCCGCTTCTATTTTCCCATGATGATTATGGGAATACACTCCCGCCAGACACAACAATATCACAAGCAGCATGACTGTTGCAAGTGCGTTGATCTCCGGTGTCACACCGGTCTTCAATTTCGTATAAATCTTCACCGGCAGAGTATTGACCTTCGGTCCGGTGACAAATATGCTGATCACCACATCATCAAAAGACATGGCAAATGCCAGCAGTACTCCCGACAGGATTGCCGGCAGGATCTGCGGAAGTATCACGTCCCGGAATACCTGCCATTCCGACGCTCCCAGGTCCAAGGCCGCTTCTTCCAGGGAATGGTCCATTCCCACCAGCCTCGCCCTTACCATCGTAAAAATATACGGCACGCAAAATGTAGTATGGGCGATCACCAGCGTGACCATACCGAATGGCAGACCCATCAGGGAAAATACGGACAAAAATACCATACCCAGAATGATCTCCGGGATCATGATCGGCAGGGTAGACACATAAGCCACAGCCTCATTCAGTTTTCTCTTCCTGCGACTCATCCCCAGTGCCCCCGAAGTACCGATCAGCACAGCGAAGGTACAACTGAGCACCGCCAGGATCAGGCTGTTAATCAGCGCTTCTCCCAGATCTCTGTCCCGGAATAATTCCCGGTACCACTTCAGGGAAAAGCCTTCCCACACAGAGGTCAGTTTGGAGGCATTAAAAGAATACACCACTGTTAACAGGATCGGAATATAGGTCAGGATCGTGATCACAGCCACATAAATAAAGGGCCATTTTTTCTTCTTCATACTTACAGCATCCCTTCTAACTGCGAGGTTCCGGTAATCTTACGATACAGGCGGATCATCACGGAAGTCAGTACCATCAGTACAGCTGACAGTGCCGCCGCAAAAGGCTGGTTACGCCCCTTGGTGATCTGCTCCTGGATCACACTTCCCACCAGAACGATCTTATTGCCTCCCAGGATATCCGCGATGAAGAACAGACCCATGGATGGGATAAAAGAAAGAACCACTCCGGACAAAAGTCCAGGCAGGGTCAGCCGGAAGCTGACTGTCCAAAACGCTTTCCATGAGGATGCTCCCAGGTCCCTTGAGGCTTCCACCAGAGAATGATCCAGTTTCTCCGCACTGGAATACACTGCCAGGATCATAAAAGGCAACAGAGCATATACCATACCCACTACGACTGCAGGATAAGTGTAGAGCAGCTTTAACGGCTGATCCGTCAGGTGCAGTCCCATCAAAATCTTATCCAGTACGCCGTTACTGCGGAACACGATGATCCAGCCATACAGGCGGATCAGCCCACTGGTCCAGAACGGAATCATGATAAGCAGCAGCATTCTGCGCTTCCATACCGCATTCATCTGTGCCATAAAATACCCATAAGGGTAGCCGATCAGCGCCACGAGCAGTGTGGACGTGAATGCCAGCTTCAGAGATTGCAGAAAAGTATTCAGATACAACGGTTCCAATATGCGTTTGTAATTATCCGGTGTAAATGTAAAATCCACACCCCAGACCTGCGCACGCTGTAAAAAGCTCAGCAGGAACATATACAGGATCGGCAGCGCCACGAACAGCACAGTGAACACATACATGGGTATGAGCAGTCCTATATTCCCGGCATCCCGCCTGCCGCTACTTTTTTTCATCTTCATCATTGTCTATTACCTTCACAGCATTTTTCGCATCCCAGCCGATCTTTACCGTCTGTCCCGGCTGCAGATCATGATCGATCCCATAGCGGCTGGCTGTCAGAAGCTGTCCGTCAGGCAAGCGGAACAGGATCCGCAGTTGTCCGCCGGCAAAGCTTTTTTCCACCACGGACGCCTCATGGACACAGCCCTCTTCTCCATTCATCAGAATGTTCTCCGTACGGATCGCCAGCGTCTCGGATCCCAGATGCAGAATATTCGCATTGCCCACAAAATCCGCCACATAGCTGGTCCTGGGCTGATAGTATACCTCATTCGGAGTCCCCAGCTGCTCCAGTACCCCTTCGTGCATGACACCGATGCGGTCCGACATATTAATGGCTTCTTCCTGATCATGGGTAATATAAATAAACGTGATACCCAGCTGTTTCTGCAGCCGCTTCAGTTCCAGCTGCATCTGCCTGCGCAGTTTCAGATCCAGTGCACCCAGCGGCTCATCTAACAGCAATACTTTCGGTTTGTTGATCACAGCTCTTGCGATGGCAATCCGCTGCCTCTGTCCACCGGACAGCTGATCCGGCATACGTTTTCCGTATTCTTCCAGCTGTACCAGCCGCAGGGCCTGCTTCACCCGCTCTGCGGTCTCTGCTTTCGGCACTTTACGGATCTTCAGTCCGTATCCTACATTATCCGCCACATTCATATGCGGGAACAATGCGTAATTTTGGAAAACCGTATTCACGTCCCGCTTATTGGGTTCCCAGTCCGTAATGTCTCTTCCCTCCAGGATCACACTTCCGGAATCCGGCAGCTCCATTCCCGCAATGATCCGGAGTGTGGTGGTCTTGCCGCATCCGGAGGCTCCTAACAGCGTAATAAACTCGCCCTGTGCCACCTCCAGGTCCACTCCCTTTAATACTTCCGTATGATCAAAAGATTTCCGGATCTGCTGCAGTTTCAATATACTTTCGCCCATGCTCCGGCTCCTTCCTTATTCCATCTATCTTAATCTATCTAATCTGTGCAGACTGTTCCGCCTGTCCTTATCTGATCCATCCCCAGCATAATCCCAGGAATTCCGCAAGATAATACATGCCCCTCAGCCATACCAGCATTGCACAGCCGTAATACATCCAGGCATTTTCCTTCTGCCTGTCCACCGCTTTTCCCGCCAGAGACAATATCACGCAGAGCAACAGTGCCATTGTTCCAAAGCTTGCTCTGTCCGGATAATGGGGCGACAATATCATTGCTCCCCACGACAGCAGTGCTCCCAGCAAAAGCAGTCCGTTATCTCTTCCTATTTTTTCTTTTAAAATCCCCTTGCATATCACAAGGGCAACCGCCGTAAGCAGCAGCGTGGGAAACAGATATTCCAATGCTCCTCTTGCCTCGCTGTAGCAGCGCAGATAGAGGTTCCACAGTATTCCCCGGGTGCTCTCCGCCGTCTCCCCGCTGCGGACAAAATTCCCCGGTGCCACGATCATCAGAATGCTTCCCGCGAGGCAGCTGATATTTCCCAGATACATCCATACCGGAATCTTTTTTTGTTCTCTGCGGCGGAGTAGCATTACCACCAGGCTTAAGATCCAGACCGTCGGCCCCATATTTTCATTGCTCCAGCCAGCGATCAGTCCCAGTGGAAGGATCCAGACTGTGATCCCCCACAGATTCTTCTCCTCATATTTCAGATAGCAGAGCAGAAACGCCAGGATAAATCCTGTCATGTACAGATAATTCGCTGCACCCGCTTCCCAGAACATGCTCATTTTCCAGTTGGCATTCAGTCCAAACAGCATTCCCAGTGCCGCAAAATAATAGGGCATACGAACTCTGCCGGCAGCCTGGCAGATCAGCCACGCCAGTATAAACGTCATTGCCGTGTTCAGAATATCCGCCCAGCTCTCACCGGTTAACAGGATCATCTGCAGCAGCGCGTGAGCCATGCTTCTGCCGCCCCAGTTAAAATAATGCCAGATCTGCGCATGGACAATATCCCCGAGATTGCGGATCGGTGTATCTGCATACAACAACGTGGAATACCATTCATCGTCCATCATAAAATCAATCTCATAATTGACCCGCCATACAATGATCCCTGTCAGCAGGATCAGTGCAAGACTGCTCCATTGCATGATCTTTTTCTGTTTTTCCCACATGTTTTTCCTGCTCCTTTTATGGCAAAAAGCGGCTGCTTCTCTCTAAGCAGCCGCACATAATAGTTTAACAGTTCTTTTCTCGTCCGTCAAACCATTTATCACCATATCTGTTTTTATTTGTCCGGAGCAAAGTCCAGCTCAACAACCCGGTCATTCACCTGTGTAAAGCTGCCTCCGTCCATATTTTTACGTACAAAGGGAACACCCCTGCGCACATAGTATACATTGTCCTGAAGCAGGGCATCCGGATTCTCTGACGGGCTGATCGTACCACCGAGATCATCATAGCTGATATTATCGCGAAAGGTATTATGGATCGCCTCCTGCAGACAGAACATCACACATCCGCCCTCATTCTGCCTGCTGTAATTAGATTCATACACCGTTCCGTCCCCGGAATCCGCATCATATGCCATGCCGTCCTGATTGAGTCTGGTGTCTGTGACTTCATTATAGCGAAACAGGGCGTCCTTGCATTTCCAGGGCCAGATCCCGGCTGCCACTTTTCCCATCCGGTCGCCCGGCTCGCAATAGATCCTGTCATTGATCTCGCAGGCCACAGAGTCTGCCATATTATGCTCCACCAGAGGACGCAGGGCATACATCGGCGTGATCCCATCCCCACCGGCCTCTTTTACATAATTATTCCGTATCTGCATATTTTCATGCCCATAGTTCAGAAAAACGGCTTCCTTAAGTTCTGCTCCCCGGAACTTATCATGAGCATAGGTATAGCCCGCTGCAATTCCCCAGCGGCTGACCCGGTGCACGAAGCATCCTTCAATAACGATATCCCGATACCGTGCCACACCCGTCAGCTCCTCACATTCCGGACGGAGCGCTGTCATATAGATCCCACCGTTGTTCATGTGCTTATCGTAGACATTCCCATGGACATCATGGATCCACAGATTCCTAAGTGTGATGCCGTCCCGCACCCCTTTGTCCTTAGCCACCACAGCCACACCGGTACGGTTCATTTTCTCACCCAGGCTATAGCGCTCTCCCGGGATCATGCTGCCTTCATTCGTAATCTCCAGATCCTCGACCACAATATGCTCTGCATCGTACAAAAGCACTGCAGAAGATACATAGCCGTGATACACATGCGTAGGCGAATCCAGCGGAGTCCCATAATCCTGGTACCAGATCCCCTGTCCGCAGGCATCGATCCGCGGCGGTGCATCTGCTGTGCCGTACGCTCCGATCACGATCGGTGCCTCTTTCGTACCGCTGTCTGTCACATGCAGATATTGTCCGTAAAATACACTGCCCCGCTCCAGCAGGACACGGTCTCCCGGCTGCAGGCTTCTTCGATGAATGGCAGACAGACTGGCAAACGCCGTACTGCACGTCCGTCCGTCATTTTCATCACTGCCTGTTCTCTGACTCACATAATATGTCGCGGATAAGCTTGTCATATGCATCCTCCCGTAACCGTTTCTCAATGATCTGTGACACCTCCTCATAGGTAAAATGATCCCCATGATAGCGTCCGAACAGATCTCTGTTCTGTTCGTAAAAGTCCCGCTTCTCCTGCTCTGTGAAATCCGGGCAGAAGCCGCCTTCCCGGACCTTCTCACACGGCTGTACAAAATCCAGCTTCAGGCGGGTCAGCTCATATTGCAGATACGCCGGTGCGGAAAAATAATGCGGTCCATAGAAGCGCTGTCCTTCCTGTTCCATTCTCCGCAGCTCTTCGTTGTGCTTCTTACGTCTGGCCTCCAGACCCTCCATGGAGGGATCCTCGATCAGGCCCATTCTATGCGCCAAAAGGAAGGCTCCCTGAGCCTTCCTGATATGCGCCTGTGTCATAGTTTCCTGTTTTGGCATTTTCTGTTGCATTATTTCACTGCTCCCGTAATTCCATTTGCAAAGCTCTTCTGTAAACACAGGAAGATGATCGCTGTAGGAAGTGTACAGATCAATACTCCCAGCATCAGCATACCATAATCCACACTGTATCCACTCTTCAGATTGGCTACTAACATCGGCATGGTGATCGCCTTGCTGTCCTGTAAAATGATCGTCGGCCACAGATAATTGTTCCACGCATTCATAAATGTAACCGTCATCGCCGCTCCATAGGTAGATTTCATCACCGGAATGAACATCCGGAAGAAAATCTGTATTTCGCTCAGACCTTCCAGTCTGGCAGCCTCGATAATATCATGAGGGAAAGAACGTGCCGCCTGTCTGAAAAGCATGATCATAAACGGTGTCGAAATGGATGGCAGTGCCAGTGCGATCCAGGTGTTTACCAGCTTCCAGGAGGTAAACATCTTGAACAGGGGGATCATGATCGCTACGAACGGAAGCATCATTGCCAGCAGCAGAATACTCATCAGAATATCCTTGCCCTTATCATGATAGATCTCAAATCCATAGCCGGCAATGGAACAGATCAGCAGTGTCACAACCGTGATCACGATCGCATTGCGGAAGGAGTTAAACATCGCAAGTCCCAGATTCTGCATGTCGACCAGGGTCTTGAAATTCTCGATCAGATAGGTACCCGGGATCAGCCGTCCTCTTACCACATCAATACTCTGGTTGGTCGCACCGCACAGCATATAATACAGCGGAAATGCCGACAGAAAACTTGCTATCACTAAGATCGAGTAGGAAATTATTTGTTTGAATTTAGTCACGTTTGTCACCCACCTTCATCTGAATTGCAGACAGAACCGCTACCATCACAAGTATGCATACAGACAACGCTGCCGCATAATTAAATTTCGGTGTCTCCACAAAGGAGATATTGTAGATGTAATGCGCCAATGTCATTGTAGATTTTCCGGGACCGCCTGCTGTCAGGTTCATAGACTCATCGAACAGCTGCAGTGTTCCCGAAGTAGACATGATCGCCGTCATCAGAATGGTCGGCTTTAACAACGGTATCGTGATCTTCATAAACTGCTGGAACGGTGTCGCTCCGTCGATGTAGCTTGCCTCATACACAGAATAGTCGATATTCTGTAATCCTGCCAGATAGAATACCATATTATATCCGGTCCATCTCCAGATCAGCGCGATCACGATGACCCAGCGCGCCGGCCATGTGCTCTGGAACCAGTCCACTGAAGACAGTCCGATGGCCATCAGCACTCTGTTGACCACTCCATCCGGAGCAAACAATGACTTAAATATCATGGAATAAGATACCAGTGACGTTGCACACGGAAGAAAGATCAAAGTGCGGAAAATACCTTTCCCTTTTATCTTAGGATTATTCAGCAGCTGTGCCAGCATGAGTGCGAGCACAAGCATGATCGGTACCTGAATCACAAAATAAAAGAAGGTATTGAACAAGCATTGCTGGAATGTTTTATCCTTGAAGATCCTGGCATAATTCGCTACACCATTAAAGACTCCTCCTGTCTTCCGGAAAGAAAGAAGGATGGCCTGTGACATCGGATAGAAACAAAATACAAATATTAAAATCGATGCCGGGAGCAGGAATGCCCATCCAGTCAGATTATGCCTTTTTTCCAAACTTAATTTTGCTTTCTTCTTTTCCATGTTTCTCTCCTACAACAGTACCGGGAACGCACTGCTGCACCCCCGGTACTATCCAGTTTCCATACTCTGGTGATTATTCAGCGATATTAAACTCTACGGTATCCTGAGCGTTTTTGATCTCTGTATCGATATCGGCATTCTTCTGGACAACGTTGGTGATCGCATCTGTCAGTGCGCTTCTGATGTCAGAGTAGTATGCACCGTAGTCAATTCCGGGAACATGTCCGGCGAACTCTACGATATCCTTGTACACTGCCTGACCGCCGTAGAACTCATTGCCCTCATTATAGGTCTCAGACTGTGCTGCGGGCAGGTAACTTGCGATCGCTCCTGCATTTACCAGCAGATCATCGTATAAGTCTACATCCGCACCAAAGGTAGCGTTCAGGAAATCAAATGCCAGATCGGTATTTTTGCAGTTAGAAGATACTGCCCAGCTTGCACCACCGCAGTTAGCGTAGTTGGTTGCGCCTTCTACATCATCTAACTTAGGCATGTTTACGATTGCCCATTTGCCTGCCTGATCCTCTGCCGCCTGAATGGAGGACATGATCCAGCAGCCCTGGATAACGCCTGCAGCAGTACCCTTGTTCATGGAAGCAATGTACTGATCCCAGTCGGTATAATCAGCCATGATTCCTTCATCGATCAGCTGCTTGTAGGTCTCGATCGCTTTCTTCAGCGCCTTGTTGTCTACCAGGGATACTTTGCCATCTACCATAGGAGAAGCGCCTGCAGACTGTAACATTTCGATCACGATCTCAGAACCGCCGGAGCAGGTCAGCATGGGAACATCATTCGCAGCCATTACCTTCTTAGCCAGCTCCATGAACTCAGACCATGTGGTATCCTTGAAATCTTCTACCTTAAGGCCTGCTGCTTCTACCATATCGGAACGGATCGCCATGATGGTAGCACCATTATCAAAAGGAATACCATAATGTGTGCCATCTACAGTGGAGTCAGCCAGCTTACCCATAGAGAACTGGGAGAAATCAATTCCGCAGTCATCCAGTGCTGTGAAGATTCCGGGATAATTGGTTGCATTTTTGTGGAAGGAATAATCCTGCATCAGGAAGATATCAGGTAAAGTGCTGTAATCACCGGCTTCAGCCGCTGTGATCAGAGCTGTCTCGATATCGCTATATACCTTCTCCTGGATGTCTAACTTGAAGTTAGGATGATCCACCTGGTATGCCTTCTCTGCCTGCTTCATTGCATAGACATTGAAGTTAGGATCCCAACACCATACGGTCAGTGTCTCGTCTTCTGCGGAAGCAGTCGTTTCTGCTGCTGCCTCTGTTTCCTTGGATGCCTCGCTGGATGCTGCGCTCTGCGCATCATTTCCGGCAGGCTTGCTGCCACATCCGGTCAGCATGGACATAGCCATTGCCGCTGCTAAAAGCACGCTTAATACTTTCTTTTTCATCTTAAATAACCTCCTTATACTTGTAAAGTACTACCTTATAAAATATGAAACGCTTTTTGCCTTCCATAAGTTACCTGTCTTCCATATCGTCCACCCAACGCATTTCGCCGGGCTTCAGATCCAGCACATACGCACATTTTCCTTTGATATACAGCTCTGTGTGCTGTGCCTGTGCTGAGTTGTTGATCACTGCGATCTTGCCGGTCTTCTGGAATACCGTTACTTCGGTATCCACATTCGTTACATAGTAACGTTTCATCTCCTGCTCCATGCCGGCTGCATAATAAATTGCCCGAAGCAGAAGCCTGCAGTTCTGGGGAGAATACGGAAGACCTGAAAAATACACACTGTGTCCTCTGCCATATTCATTGACCACCAGCTGGCTGTATTCCCCATCCATCGCGAGGATCTGATAATGTCCGCCCTGTGCATAGACGCGGCTGGTGCCCTCGCCGAAATCCAAGGCTCCTTCAATATCCTCTAAGATAAAGTGATCGTCATTTTTCTCATTATATTTGTCCGTACTGAGAGAGAAGCACATCTCGCGGTCTACACCGAGCACATCGGACAATTGGAAATATCTTCCCTGATACTGATAAGCGGTAGGCTCACCCACACCGATGAAGCCGCCTCCCTGATCCACAAAGCGTCTGATATTGGTCAGGACCTTTTCGTCGATCCAGTTCTCCGCGCCGCTGAATGCGGTGTACGCATCCCCGACATTAATGATGACCTTGATCTGGTCAGGGATGCCATTCCTGACATCATCAAAGGAAATGAACTCGACCTCAAAAGGCATTCCGCTTAAGCATTCCAGTACTCCCTCTGCGGAATAGGTTTCCCTGTGCCAGATCGCATGATGTACCTGATTGGACATCCACCTTCTCTGACTGCCCCAGCAGTTCAGGATCGCCACCTTGAAAGGTGCCACATAGGAAGCTGTACCCTGCATATTTTCATGGATCTCCCGAAACTGTGTTACTACATTTTGTATTTCATCAATGAAACCGGGCCAATTACTTGCCAGCTTCAGATAACCGCCATATCCGATCCTGTCCAGAGGAGACCTGAGTAATGCACGCCTTGCTTTACGCCAGTTATCCCTTGCCTCTCCGATCGGGTCACCGCCCTCACAGAACACATCCGGGAAAAAGTAAGGCAGCAGCCGTCCTTCGGTATAATCCACTCCCTTTATATCAGAGATCATGCGGAGTGTCACACCGCTTCCGACAGAGCCTACCACTGCATCCAGCCCGATGCCTGCGAAATATTTACCGTAGGGCTCTGTTCCGATCCAATGATCTCCGAGGAACATCATCGCTTCCTTGCCATAAGAATGTACAATGTCTACCAGCTCCTTCGCCAGCGCACATACCTCGATCTGCTGGAACTCTATGAAATCCAGGAACTGTCTGCTGGGAACGCGGAACATGCAGTTGTGATATCCCTGATCCACAATGTACTCCGGGCGGAATTTGTAGCCTGCCCATTTCTCAAACTGTTCCAGGATATAGGGGCTCACACTTGCGCTGTATCCGAACCACTCTACATATTTTTCACGCTTCTTGTCATCGAAGGTCAGTGTGAACTGATGGAAAAATGTAGTGAAGCGGACCACGTCGATATGAGGATTGTCCTCACACCATTTTCTCAGCTTGTCTTTCACATACTGTTTGGTCTTGGGCTGTCTCACATCGTAAGTCAGCTGATGCGGTGTATCCTTCCAGTCATTCGTGATGAAATTGTACATGTGCACCGGATCCCAGATCAGAAATGCCAGGAAGCTTACCGTATACTCATGATAGGGGATCGTACGGATCTCCACTTCACCGGATGCCTCATCAAATTCCCATGCATCCGTCGGCACTACCTCACCGGTCGTTCTGTCGATCACTTCCCACCAACGCTTCGGATCGTCCAGCGTGTTGACCTTAAGCTGCTCCGTATGAAAGCCTTCCATCAGACGGATGCGGAGTGTTTCCCCTCTGGCGGTGATGCGGTTGCTGATCAGGTATTCCTGCTGGATCTCCTCCGGATGCTTCATCGCCCACGCATTATCCTTTCTCGTGGTATAATAAGTCGCATATTTCTTCACCGGCTCTGACAAAAGTGCTTCCGGCATCTCGGTTCCGTCACAGTCTCTTAACGCGTCTGCGCCCAGAAGATTTTTTAACCGTATTGTTTCGTCAATGATGTCTGCATCGGTCGGCAGCGTCAGTCTTCCTGTCATAGCATGGTTTCCTCCCCATCGCTTTTGTACTATCTTGCAGCTGATGACTAAAGTATATCGGCTTCCGGACCTGATATCAATTTCTTTGTTGCTTGTTTTGTTATGTTTATTGCTATTTTGTTACTAAAATGGTGGATTTTTTGAAATGATTATGTATAATATGCTTATCAAGATCATACATATTTTTATTTTTTCGTCTTTTTTACGAATGTTTTTGTGAAATGTTGTTCTTTTTATATATTTAATATAAAAAATACAATAGATTTGAAAAAGTGCACAATAAAAATAAGATAAAGAAGGTATCTATTTATGAGTAATGAATTTATCAATATCGGCTCCGCAAACAGTTCTCCGGAACAGTTCCAGCTGCGTTACATCTCCATCTCCAAATACGAAGGTGACTTGCAGTCCCTTCCGCATACCCATCACTTTTCAGAACTGTTCTATGTCCTGCGGGGTGAGGGAGCCTTCTATATAGAGAATGAAAAGGTGCCTGTGAAGACGGACGATCTGGTCATCATCAACCCTTATGTAGAGCACACGGAAAAAACCCTTCCCAACGATCCCATGGAATATATCGTATTCGGTGTGGAAGGGCTCGCATTTTCCTTTTCCGGTGCAGGGCAGGACAACCCGAAGGGCTACAGCTTCTACAGCTACGGATCTGATAAAAAACAGTTCATCAACTTTGCCCAGCTGATGATGCAGGAATTCCGCGACAAGCTTCCCGGTTTTGAACAGGTATGTCACGGACTGCTTCAGGTGCTCCTGGTATATATTTCCCGGAAGCAGAACCTGTCTGTCATCTCCGACTCCTCCTTCCAATTATCCAAGGAATGTGCTCTGGCGAAACGCTATATCGACTCCAATTATTCCCAGAACATTACTTTGGATTCCCTGGCGGAGATCACGCATATCAACAAATTCTATCTGGCACACTCCTTTACCGAATGTGTCGGACAGTCTCCGATCAATTACCTGACAGACCGGAGGCTGGAAGCCTGTAAAGAGCTTCTGGTATCCTCCAATCTGTCGGTAGCGCAGGTAGCCACCAGTGTCGGTTTTTCTTCGCAGTCTTATTTCTCACAGATCTTCCATAAAAAGACCGGCATGACACCGCGCCAGTACCGGAGCCGGTATGCCCGGAAATAAAATTTTTTCTCCTACAGTCGGATCTTCTTCAGACGGTCCACTGCCTCTACGGTATTCTCGTAGCTTCCGAAAGCCGTCAGGCGGAAGTAATGCTCACCGCTTGGTCCGAATCCGGAACCGGGGGTACCTACCACGTTGACATTCTCTAACAGATAATCGAAGAACTCCCAGCTGGTCATGCCGTTCGGCGCCTTCAGCCAGATATAGGGAGCGTTCACACCGCCGGATACGGTAAATCCCGCTTCTTTTAAGCCGTTCAGGATATAATGTGCGTTGTTCATGTAATAAGCAACCTGCTTCTTCAGCTGTGCCTTACCTGCCGCAGAATATACGGCTTCACCGGCACGCTGTACGATGTAGGGTGCTCCGTTGTATTTGGTGCCGTGTCTTCTCGCCCACAGTGCATGGAGACTGACATCCCCGCTCTTTAAATCCTTGGGGATCACGGTGAAGCCCAGACGCACTCCGGTAAAGCCGGCATTTTTGGAGAAGGAACGGAACTCGATGGCACAGGTTCTGGCCCCTTCACATTCATAGATACTGTGAGGCACATCCGGCTCGGAAATATATGCTTCATAAGCCGCATCATACAGAATGACAGCACCTACTTTATTGGCATAGTCCACCCACTCCTGCAGCTGCGCTTTGGTAATGGTGGCACCGGTAGGGTTGTTGGGGAAGCATAAATAGATCAGATCCGGGGTCTCCTTCGGCAGCTCGGGTGCGAATCCGTTCTCTGCCAGACAGGGCATATAGATCACATCACTCCAGGTCTCGGACTTCGGATCGTAAGTGCCGGTTCTGCCTGCCATGACATTGGAATCCACGTATACCGGGTATACCGGATCACATACCGCGATCTTATTGTCCAGGCTGAAGATCTCCTGAATATTGCCACAGTCACATTTTGCTCCGTCGGATACAAAAATCTCGTCCGGCGCAATATCGCAGCCTCTTGCCTTATAATCATTTTCGGCGATCGCATTGCGCAGGAACTCATAGCCAAGGTCGGGAGCGTAACCATGAAAAGTCTCCGCTTTTCCCATCTCATCCACCGCACCGTGCAGTGCATCAATGATGGCAGGTGCCAGAGGCTGCGTCACATCTCCGATTCCCAGACGGATGATCTTCTTATCCGGGTGTGCTGCGGAATACGCACTTACCTTTTTGCCGATGGTGGAAAATAAATAACTTCCGGGAAGTTTTAAATAGTTGTCGTTTACTTTAAACATAGTACGTTCTCCTCTCTATTGTCCTTTTCTATATCAGTCAATGGAGTCCGGGTCGACTTCACCTTCAAATACGATCTTCGCAGGTCCTGTCATGTAGACCAGGTTCGCCTTCCGATCCCATCTGATGTGCAATTCACCGCCTAATAATTTAACCGTGATTTCATCGTCCGTCAGACCATTCAGCACGCACGCCACCGCCGTAGCGCAGCATCCGGTACCACAGGCCAGGGTCTCCCCGGTGCCTCTCTCCCAGACGCGCATGAATACATTTTTCCGGTCCAGGATCTCTACGAATTCCGTGTTCGTCCGGTTCGGGAAGCAGGAATGGTTCTCGAACTTCGGTCCGATCTTCTCAATGTCGAGATCCTTTACCCCGTTCATAAATACAATGGCATGGGGATTGCCCATGGAGACACAGGTCATACGGTATTCCTCGCCGTCCACCGTGATCGGTGCATCCACTACAGCCGGTCCCACCGAGGTCTGCTGTGTCGCTTCCGCTATCACCGGTACCTCCATAGGTGCCAGGACCGGCTGTCCCATGTTCACCTGTACCAGTGTTACACACCCTCTGTCCGTGGCGGTCCTGCCCTCCACGGTAAGTTTCAGGTATTTTATTTTTCCGGCGCTGACGATGGCAATGTCCTTCTTGTCCGTCAGTCCCTTGTCGTAGACATATTTTGCCACGCAACGGATGCCGTTGCCACACATCTCCGAACGGCTGCCGTCCGCATTGTACATCTCCATCTCGAAATCCGCTTCCTCTGCCGGATTGATGAAGATCACACCGTCTCCGCCAATGCCGAAATGTCTGTCGCTTAACTTTCTTACGATCTCAGGCTTCTCCTGCGGTGAAAGCTTCTCCGTAAAGCCGTTGACATATACATAATCATTGCCACAGCCCTGCATTTTCGTAAATTTCATGTATTGCTGTTCCTCCTGTTGTTACTCTGTCATCATCGACAGCACCATCTGTGCCGTCTCCACCAGATTCGTCCCACTGTCCATACTGGTCTTCTGAAGATACCGGTGGGCTTCTTCTTCCGTCATATGATTACGTGCCATTAACAGTTCCTTGGCATCCTTAATTGCTTTTTCATCCGCTGCATTGCGGGTCTTCGGCTGCATGCGCCGTTTTCTTCTGCGGCGCTCCACGCCTTCTACCATCAGATTTACCGTATTGATCAGGTCCTGCACCTTTAACGGCATGGAGAGGCATACGATGCCGTTGCCGTAGCATTCGCTGATCAGATTCTGGGATGCCATCAGCAGCATCTCAAAGCCCTCCGGCAGATCCTCATGCAGTTCTGTATATATCATATCCGCCAGCTTATAACTGCAGATCACGATTCCGTCATTCAGTCCGTCCGCCTGGCTGATCGCCTGGGTACCCGTAGTACAGATACCCGTGACCTGGAAGCCGCTGCGGACCAGGATACTTTTGACTCCCTTGGCTTCTTCCAGCTTCGGCAGCACGACAATAATGTTCGTCATTCGCCCACCTCCTTTCTTCTGTGTTTTTACTCATTCATTACAAAAGAAAGGATTTTATCAATACTTATACAGATACTCCTGAATCTCCCATTCGGATACCTGGGAGCGGTACTCATGCCATTCCTTGCGCTTGGCATCGATGTATTTCCCGGCAATATGGTCGCCTAAGACATCCTGGATAAAGGTATCCTTCTCCAGTTCTTCCACTGCCTCCAGCAAAGTGCCCGGCAGCTGGTCGATGTTCAGCTCTTTCCGCTCTTTGGCGGTCAGTGCAAAAATGTTCGCATTGATGCTCTCGGGGGGCAGGATCTTCTCCCGGATGCCCTGTAAGCCGGCGCTTAAGCAGACTGCCAGCGTCAGATAAGGGTTTGCTGCGGAATCGGGGCTACGCAGCTCGATACGGGTACCCTCTCCGTCTGCGGTAGCCGGAATACGGATCAGGGGGCTGCGGTTCGTTGTGCTCCATGCGATATAGACCGGTGCCTCGAAGCCGGGTACCAGACGCTTATAGGAATTCACCAGCGGATTCGTGATCGCTGCCATTCCCTTGATATGCTTCATGATACCACCGATGAAATAATAAGCTTCCTTACTCAGACCGTTAGGATCGGATGCATCCTGGAATATATTTTTCCCATCCTTTTGCAGGGACATATTGATGTGCATGCCGGAACCGTTGACGCCGAACTTCGGCTTCGGCATAAATGTTGCATGCAGACCGTGGCGTCTTGCGATGGTACGCACCGCCATCTTGAACGTCATGATATTGTCCGCAGTATGTAACGCTTCATCGTATTTGAAATCGATCTCATGCTGCGCCGGAGCCATCTCATGATGGGATGCCTCGATGACGAATCCCATATCCTCCAGGTTCATGACGATGTCACGACGGGCATTCTCACCGAAATCTAACGGTCCGATGTCGAAATATCCGGCCTGTTCGTGGGTGTTGGTCGTAGGCATGGTATTTTCATCAGTATTAAACAGGAAAAATTCACATTCGGGACCTACCTCGAACGTATATCCCATATCCTCAGCCTGCTGTACCGCACGCTTCAGCACGTAACGGGGATCGCCCTCAAAAGGCTGACCGTTGGGGCGATAGACATCACAGATCATACGTGCCACCTTGCCCTGCTGGGGTCTCCAGGGGAAGATCTCCAGCGTAGACAGATCCGGATACAGATACATATCGGATTCCTCGATCCGGGCGAAGCCGTCGATGGCGGAGCCGTCGAACATGCATTTATTGTTCAGTACACGATCCAGCTGGCTGGCTGTCACTGCAATATTTTTCAGATTGCCAAACAGATCCGTGAACTGCAGACGGATGAATTCCACATCCTCTTCTTCCACAAGACGGATGATATCTTCCTTGGTATAATTGTTCATCGTTACCCTCGTTTCTGCGCCGCCTGTCTGCTCCTTTTCCACGGGGCGGACGCATCCGTGAAAAATACTTACACTAACTATAGCAATGCCTGTTTTGTCTTGTCAATGCGAAGTTCTCCTCATTTACGGTACTACGTGGGAGGTCCTGCGCATACTATTTATAAAGATCATCCCATCATTCCAAGGAGACTTAAGAATGAGTGCAAATACAAAGATCGTCGTACTTCGCAGAAAAGAACTGCTCTATACCGGAATCTTCGCCGCGCTGGGGGTGTTGTTCATCATATTACTGTTAATGCTGTTGTTGCCGGGCAAGGATACGGATGCCTCCTATGGGACACCGGATTCCCCTGACGATACTGCTGCTACCGAAATGCCGGACAATGTGGCGGATGTCTCCACCGGGGCCGTTGCCGATACCGGCAATACATATATCCCCGGAATCTATACCACGGAGCTGATCCTCGGCAGTGAGACCGTCAATGTGGAAGTCATCGTGAACGACCACGCTATCACATCCGTCAGCCTCGCAGATGCGAGTGAAGCACTTACCACCATGTATCCACTGCTCGAAACCACCATGGAATCCCTGAATGACCAGCTCTGTGAGATGCAGGATCCGGAGCAGGTCACCTATTCCGCAGAGACCAGATATACTTCGCTGGTGCTGCTGGAAGCGGTGAAGGCATCCCTGGAGAAGGCAAAGCCTAAGGCTACGCCGGAAGCAACGGATGCAACGAATGCACCGGCAGCTTCCCCGAATGTACCGAAAGCGGATATCAATCCTGCGGCATAAGGGGCTCATGTGCCGTGCATAAAATTCAGTGCTAACGCAAAAAAGGGTGCATGCCTCCCGGCATGCACCCCATTGTGCGTTTTATTGTAATATTTTGTTTGCAACACTGGGTTTATTTTATACTATTTGCGGTGGAGATGCAAGGGAAAATTACTTCTCTTTTTTCTCTTGCTTCTTTGCTCTTGCTGCTTTCAAAACATCAGCAAGATTATCGCCATTAAGCACTCCCGGATAATTTTCCTGAAATCCCACTAAAGTATCTTTATTTTCCTGCTCACTTTATACTCCAATATCCGCCTTTACTCGGGCCTTCATATTCGATTATTCCACTAGTCTTCAATTTATTTATTGAACGTTTAACCGTACTGAGTGAAACCTCTATCTGACTCGCCATTTCCTCTCGTGTTACATACTTATTCATTCGTATCAACTGCAAAATAGCATCCTCCACTGATGTCGCATTTTGGGGTTCATTTTGGGGTTCATTTTGGGGTTCACCTTGTTCCATTAAGAAATCCGGATGAATAGGTATCTCAACAGTAACTGCTCTTCTTTCATCATCCGTTTCAAATGTCGCTTTAGGAGAACCATTATCTCTAAGTTCCTCTTGTATAGTAGGAATTCCTGTAGATTTTCCTTCTGTCAAATCTAACTCCTTCAAAAATTCTCCCAATCGTTTGTTTCTATAATATCGAGATTTGAATCGTTCTCCCTCAGCAATTGTCTTTTGCGAGATTGAACGGTCAATACCTGGATAACTAATAATTCGAACACAATCTGGTTCAATCTCTATGATTATTGCCTGATAGGATTGATAATCACGATGATAAAAAGCATTGACCACAGCTTCCTCTAACGCCTGATACGGATAGCTGTACCGGCGAATGGCTTCCATCTGATAATCTACTTTCGTGACCTTTTCCTCAATCACCATGTCCTGTAGCTTTTCCATAGTTCTTTTAATCATTGTCGGCACAGAGCCTTTGATAACCGGCACTTCAATAAAATTATTTGGATTTTTAATGCTACCTTCCGGAAATTTTGTAATTTCAACCTGCGTATATGGAAAGAATTTGTCCAAATGCTCACAAAACATCATCAGTGCCGCATTAGATATACATAGCTGCTCCGGTGGTCCTACAAGAAGCTGCATGTCTCCAAGCACTTCCATAACACCACGTTTTCCAATCTGCTTTGCCAGCTTGCTTTTGGTTGTATTGAGATGGTCCGTTAACAACGCAACCGATATGTCTGACTCTGTAGCCTCAAAATTAGGCCTCGTGTCAAACGGTGCGTAGTTTGTCATATTAATTAATTCTCGTTCCTGCTCCGCATTTGCACGAACCGAGCTTGTCGCATACCGTATATAGTAATAATACTTTTTATCCTTCTTAGCAGTAACATGCTCTGGTGCCTTATACGGTCTTTGCACTCCAGGTGTCACCCACAATACAACAACATTTTTCCCATCAACTTGTTCAATGATCACACGTGGAAAATATGCCGGAATCATTGTATTATTATAACCCAAAAGTTCCTTTTGTATGGTATCCAACTCATATTCTTCCAAACCCTTTACCGGGCGAACTGCAACACCGTTTTTCTCCTCGACACCAATCAAAACATATCCGCCACCAACATTGTCAAAATCATTGGCAAATGCACAAATGCTATGATAAATATCATCCGGATTCCACGATGCTTTAAATTCGATCCTATCAGATTCCACTCTTCGCTTATTTAATAAATCTTCTATGCTAAGCTCCAATTCCATTTACTTCACCACTTTCATAATTTAGGACTGCCCATCTCTTTCTCAGCATTCTCTCGTTTAATCCGATAATCCGAAAGCACTTTCAGTATTTCCGGGTCAGTTACATTGGATTCATAATCTGAAAAATCATTACTTTCAATTATTGGCTTAATTTGTTTCATCATTAACCATAATTTATCGTAACAAATCAATTTGCCCCTCCCAATAAGACGAAAAACACCAAATAATTCTACCACTTACCTTTTAGCAGTTTCAACAAAAGCTTTCGTTTTCCACTCAAAACACCTTCGTCGGAGAAAGCATTGCTTGCTGCTCTCTAACCTACGAAGATGCCGACAGCGGATATCAATCCTGCGGCGTAAGGGACTCAGGTACCGTGCATAAAATTCAGGGCTGACTCAAAAAAAGGCGCATGCCTCCCGGCATGCACCCCGTTGTGCGTTTTATTGTAATATTTTGTTTGCAACACTGGGGCTTTTTTATACTATTTATGGGGGAGATGCAAGGGAAAATTATTTCTCTTTTTCTCTTTTATCAGCAGATATTTCGCACCTCACTTTCTACAATATTAAATCGTATAAATTCCGGTATCGCATTTGCAAGTGCCTTTTCTTTTATACGTTCATCTCCCGTCGCTGCATATGCCACTTCAACACCTGCAGAAAAATATAATTTTTCAAGCTTCTGGGAGCGAATATCATTATAATTTGTACAAAGAGGTACATCGTTCATTCTGGACAAGTAATCAATCATAGCCAGCAGATACATAGCTTCTCTACACCATCTGCGCTCATAAAGCTTTCTTACTTCATCCGTCTCAAGTGTTTCGATAATAAAATCTATATCACCCATATCCTTTACGTGATGACAGGTATTACTCTTAAAAGTTTCAAACGAACATCTATAATCTTCATTATCTGCACTATTATTTTCCAATATTAAGTCTACCGTTACATTAAGCACCCTGGCGATTTTATGCAGAGTTCCTGCCGTGCATTTATCAAGGTCTGCTTTTCCACTACAGATATCAGTAATTGTTGTCATTGCAACTCCGCTTTCCTTGCTTAAACGATACCTCGACATTTTTTCTTTTTCAAGTAAAGCATTAATTATCATCTGCTTCCCTCCTATTTATTAATATATCGGTCAGCCGAACTACTGTCAACAATATTTTTGAATCCAGTGTAAGCAGTAATAACACTTCCCCTATCACAGCCCTTTTGTCTATGTCAGACAAGGCAACGACTCCGCCCAATATGGCAGCTCATCTATAACAAGCACAAGCTTCTCGTCTCCGATATTTTTATCAATAAAATCAAAAACAGCCTCTGTAGTGTGAAAGCTGATATTCTCCACTCCCGGCATAAGCAGATCAACTACCTGCTTTGAAAACAGTTCCAGATTTCTATTTTTTCCGACTTTTGTTGCTGTATAAAAATAGTCTTCTTGTCCATCTTTTTCATAGAATTCCTTTAACGATGCCAGTTCTCTTTCTCTGCCGATAAACATAAGAACTACCTCCCATCTTTGTTAAAAACAGTTTTATTAAAATTGATTTTAACAAAATATTTCTGAATAAAGTTTAACATGACTCTTATGTTTTGCAATCTTTTTATTTGGTGTCGTGTTCACTGATTTTCTTGTATCTACCATAGCTCTTATCACATTTTGTTGCTAAGTAATGCTTAGGGCTGGAAAAGCTTGCTCGTTTCTTTTTTATTTTTCTGACTAATTTTGAGACAAGAAAAAGCCGGGATTATAAATCACCGACCTTTTCTCAATAGATTATTGTACTTCCTCTTCCAGATTATGTAGCAAAGTTTTGATTTCATCATCGTCAGGTGCATACTGTTGTACTTGACTTAATATGGCTTTCGCAGCAGCAGTTTCTCCACTCTCCAGTTTCTGCTTTGCAATATTTTTTAATGAGATGACCATTTGTTGTAATTCTTCCTGCGCTTCCTTTGCTTCTGTTATCTGCTGCTGCATCTTGTTGCGAACCATTTCCGCATAAGTCAACATTACTTTTTCCAGCTTCGGGTAAATGCCCAGACAATTTTTCAAATGTTCCAATGCTTTTCGATCCTGCCCCGACTCGCAATACTCTTTCTGTTTTTTCAATTCCAGGGCCAGCTGCAGTTCATCCGGCAAGCCAACAGAATTTTCTAACAGAACTTCCTCCTTATAATAAGATTTGTAGAAATCAATCAACTTTTCTGTGTATGTCCAAATATCTTCCTCTAATTTTGACAGCCCAACCCATTCCATTATCTCTTCTATCAGACCATTTTCTCTATATTTTATATCAAATAAGTTGTAATGAATATTTTCATTCCTTTTCCATGCTAAAATTCTGTCATTCCACGCTTCCCAATCCTTCCAAGTAGCCCACTGCTCCATACGTTCCAGCGCTCTTCTCCATACCCGATAGTCGACCTTCAATATCATTTCATTAACGTCTATTTTTTCCTTGATTGCAATATTCCAAACCTCATCTTCAACCTCAAATAAATGATCAGCGCATGTAGTCAACAATTCATTGTACAACTCATTGAGAGTTTCTTCCTTATTTGCTTTCTTCTGTTCCCATATAATTTTATTGGATATTATGAAAAAATGGCCACTATCTAATTCCGCCATAAGATGAATTAAATTATTTAGCTTTTCAATTTCTTGCTCTTGCCTATACTCCTTCTTTAATTCCATCAAGATACAAACTATATCATAAGAAATCTTTTCTCCTGAATATAAGGATTGAATAACTTGTACAAAAAAATCATTATATTCTTTACTGCACATCTCATCCATCAGTTTTTTTGCCCAACTTACTTGAAAGATTTCCTGTATATCTTTTACGGATACAATATTGAACAATTTACTAGCATACTCATATTTCTCTTTTTTAATAATTGTCCCAATACACATCATAACAGTTTCCGTAAATACTTCGTTATGAAAAACACTTGTCACAATTCCTGCCGTTTCTGTCTCCATAACAGTCCTATTATTACGTAATCGTTCCGCCTCTGAAACATATTTTTCTAAATTATCAATACATAATTCATAATTTCCAGTTGCATTATATAATCTTGCTCCTATCATATAATAATATGCCTTACATACTTCCATAATAGGCATATCCATAATAGGATTGGTTTTAGCTCGTTCAAGCCATAGTTCTTCTTTTTGGTATTCTTTCATGCATTCCAAAGAGAGCAATATGTATGAATAAAGTACACCTATGTATACTGGAAAAAATTTCACCTTTGTTTTGTAATTTTCCCATTCTTCCAGTCCCTCTATACATACTTTTATTGTTTTTTCATAATTACGCACAGCAAAATATTCCTGTGCTAACTGAAACATCCATCTGGTTTCTCCTGGATATTCTTTGCGCATTTCAACAAGTGGTTCAATATTTCTTGCTGCATGTTGTACTCTTTCTTCATCACTTTTATATACATATCCATAATGATGAACAAAATCGCTAAATTCTTTTTGGGGAATATCAAACGGATTTATATATTCATGTATTTTTCCTATAAAACAAGTATTTTTCTCTCTCCTTACCATTCTGGAAGGATAAGATGTTTTAAAACTTTTCCCCTCAAGATCAAGATAATTTCTTACTTCATAAGATGCGGACTTATACTTCTTGTACTCTCCAGTTGTAAAAAAGGAAATGATCTCCACTGGATTATCAAACCATTCATCATCATCCAAGTACATGAACCATTCTCCACGAGCTTCCTTTAATCCAACATTTCTGGCTGCAGCAAAATCATTACACCATGTAAAATTAATTATTTTATCAGCATATTTTTCTGCCAATGCACGCTGTTCCGCATTGCATCCTGTATCTACCAATATGATTTCTGTAGGAAATGCATTTTTAAAATAGAGAAGTGAGTTCAGGCTTTTCTCCATCTCATCTCTTCCTGAGATCAGCATAGAAATTGATAATAAAATATGATTTTTGTTCATGTATGGAATCCTTTCCTCTTTGCAAAGAGAAAAAGGACCCGACTGTAAAGCCGAGCCCTTCTCTTATTGCTATGTTAGATGCTCTAACTGATTACTTACTGTAACAGAGACAGTACGCCCTGGTTAGACTGGTTAGCCTGAGCCAACATTGCCTGACCTGCCTGAGACAGGATATTACTGTTGGAGTACTTAACCATCTCAGTAGCCATATCTGTATCACGGATAGCAGATTCAGC
>OHZJ01000211.1_pt1 | contig 32581 bp, 25 predicted proteins | sample 1580411 | NCBI WGS metagenome assembly OHZJ01 (sample SAMEA3882519, study PRJEB24775) | human gut metagenome | biome: human-associated habitat; feature: intestine environment; material: feces | place: Netherlands | collected 2009/2010 | reverse complement strand
CTCAGGTGGTAGAGCACTTGACTTTTAATCAAGTTGTCCGGGGTTCGAATCCCCGATGTCTCATTAAAAAAACGTCTCGAATAGAGACGTTTTTTTAATGCAAGACATCGGAGGGTTCGAACACCGGACAACGGAGTTGGTCGGGGCGCTAGACGTCCGGTGGACGTCTGCTTAGCGCGGACCGAAGCGGAGCGAAGATCGAATCCCAAATGAAAAACGTCTCGAATAGAGACGTTTTTTTAATGCAAGACATCGGGGATTCGAACACCCAAAAACAATTATTTATATAGCTGGAAGTATAAGGACGATTGAAATACATCATCCTTTGTTTTAAATTCAGTCTCTCCACCATATTTTACAGCAACAGATCGGATGGATGACAATCCGATACCGACATCGTTTCTTTTTGAAGAGATGTATTTTCCGTTGCGTACTGTAAAATGCCCGTCGAAGCTGTTGTCCATGGTTATAATTAACGTCTTGTAACGGATATCAGCATTTAGGCGGATAAAGCAGCCGGAATTGTTCAGACGCCTGCAGGCCTCTATGGCATTTTCAATAAGATTCCCAAATACCAGACACAGGTCATTGTCGAGAACCGGATTATCGCTTTCTGGGACATTAAGCTTTGTCTCAAGCATTATGGCTTCATCTGCGCAGATGGCAGCATAATGGGATATAATGGAATTGACAGCCTTGTTTTCACAGTATTTTTTCGGTACATGAGGTATACTGTGGATCAATGAATCCAGATATTCTGTCAGTGATGGATTGTTGTTTCCAGCTAGTTCTTTAATAACAATAAGCTGGTGGCGCAGATCGTGGCGCTGCTTTTTAGTTATTTCTTCGTTTTTTGCAATCATTGCATTGTACTTCTTTTGTTCGGCAAGAGAATTTTCGAGAAGATTCATGTCAAAGACAAGCTTCTCATTTTCCTTTTTCATCTTAACCATATCGCTTATATTCAGTCCCATGATATTTCCCATTATCACAATAAAAATAATAGTCCCGATCTGCGACAATAAGGACAGCGAAGATACGATTTTTGTGAGGTAATTGATGATTTCAGCACATGAAGCGGCTGCCAGTATGCCGACAGGGATCATGATCCGCTTTGCCCGGTTATTTTGGTTGTGGACAAACTCATAGATTATGTATGCTGTGAGAAAGCATAGTGTAACCGGTAAAATAACATGGAACACGTACATACTCTGCGAAAATGCGATGATGCCGAAAAGCTGCAATATACATGCAAGAATATCGAGTATGGTTATGATTTCTGTCACAATGGTGATCGGTTTTGGATTCTTAAAGCCGACAGCGCTTTTGCAGAAATATAATAGCGGAATTATTTGTGAAAAAAGCCCGATAAATGCACATAAATATAGAAAAGTAGGATTTTTTATTATCATTCCAGTGTAATTACATTCACCGATAGACCACATGCCGACCATGAGTGAGAAAAAACCAAAATGAAATATCATTTTGCATACATCCATGTCATAGTACAACAGCAGGAGGGCAATAAAAATAAACAAGATGCCGGCGGCAAGCTCAAGCAGGGCAATAAAAAAAGACCATTCATAAGTTTTTAACAAGGTAAAAAATAAGGATTTGTACGCTCCGCAGATAGGCGGATATATGGTCAGAGAGCTTCTGGTGACCGGTGACAGGTACTCTATGCGAAGCTCTGTGTCGCCGTTATAACCGTCAGTGCTTATCATATACAGCTCGGTAGCGGGATCCTTCATAAATGCAGGGTAGTTTTCGGCTTTGCCAAATTCATATATGAGATCACCATCCAGATAGACCTTTGCCGGTGAATAAACAGTTTTTAGGAGGATCTGGTCATCTGCCTTGAGTGATATATTTGTGGTCACGGTGACATGGGTGCGGGATGCTAGGTGTCTGAAGGTGTGCGGAAGTGTTATTTCATCATTATAAGTGCTGGTATCTGATGTATCGGCAGCTTCCACGACAGCGGATGCAGTGGTAATGCTTGTGGCGCTGGGATAGCTTGCGTGGCTCATGATCATGTTTTTTGATGATATGAGCAGAATGCTGCTTACTATAAGAAGTATTATGACTGAAAATGGAAGCTTTTTTATTATACTTGTTATTTTCATAGGCGGCTCCTTGTATACTCAAAAAAATATCTTTCAAGAGCTTTTCTTGCCTTTGCAGTCAGCTCTCTTTTGATCGGGATATTTGAATTATCGGTCATCACAAAGCATTTTAAATCTGTGTCAATATGCATGGCATATGACAGGTTTACAGCATAGCTTTTGTGTGGAAGAAAAAACAGCTCAGCAGGGAGCTGGCTGGAAAGCTCAGATAGCTTTTCATAACAGACAATTTCAGTATTGTCTTTCATATGTATGAAAATTTGTCTGCCCCTCTGTTCTATGTACATGATATCGGAAAAAGCAAGTTTTTCCAATGCTCCATTTCTTTTTATATATAAGGATGGTGCGTCAGCCTTCTTTAACATTGCAAGATGAAGCACATTGTTTAGTTCTGCTGCGGAAACAGGCTTTTCAATATAACCGATGGCTGACAGGCGGTAGCTTTCTAAAGCATGGTCCCTGCTGGTAGTGATGAAAGCGACAGGTATGTCGGCATCTTTTTTACGGATCATAGATACTGCTTCAATGCCTGTCATGGAATCTTTCATGTATATGTCCATGAGCAGTAGGTCATATTTATCACGTTCGTATGAGGCGAGAAATGAGTCTGCATCTGTAAAGATGGTATAGGAGTTTTTGATGTCGTTGTGGTCGAGAATATCACACAACAGCTTCGTCTCTGCAGCTTCATCCTCGCAGATAGCTATATTAACTGATTGTTGCATAGGCAATACTCCTTTGTAGAATTGTTGCTTCAAATTAATATAATAATCGTAACACAGGAACGAATAAATATCAATTTGTCAAGTACTAATTTTTACATTTCACATGTCAATTGTCGTGATTACATATTCATATGAAGCTGGTATATAATATAATTAAAAGGTAAAAAAATTCTTTTACCCATCGTGAATTAGCGGATTTCTAGGTGGAGTAAGATTATGGGAATAGGAAGAGAGGCGCCTATGACGCATACGATAAAGGTTCAGATGTTCGGAAATTTCCGGATGGACTATAACGGAGCACCATTTGTTGCTGACAAAATGCATAAAGAAAGCCAGTTTAACCGCCTGATGCAGGCAATGATGCATTATTCAACCAGCGGGATAGCAAAGGATAAACTGGAAGAGATCGTGATCGGGGAGAGGGATATAGATGCACCGCACACAGCCCTGAGGGTAATCGTATACAAGACAAAGCAGAAGCTTTCACAGCTTGGCCTGCCGGGAAAGGATCTTATATATTTAGAAGGCGGCATATATTACTGGACACCGGATATAGAGATAGATGAGGATGCAGCAAGATTTGAGCGGTATTTTAGAGAGACTGAGGAGCTCGATAAACAGTTATCAGAAATACATCAGAGCATAAATAATGCAGATGGGAATGATACAGACGGCGGGGCTGCTGCAGATAAAGCTTCCGAAATAGAGAACAGGAAGCTTGAACTTTATATGAAAGCATTTTACCTTTATAAGGGGGAATTTCTGGCACCATACACGGGCGAAACATGGATAGCGCAGGAGGCGAGACGCTATCACGAAATGTTTGTCAAATGTGTAAATGAAGCTGCCGGTATACTGAGAAGGAAAAAGAGCTTTAAGGAGCTTGAAAAGTTTGGCACATATGCGGTCAAGGCGGATCCATTTAATGAGTGGGAGACTCTGGTAATGGAAGCTATGGTTGAGACAAGACGCTATGACGAGGCAAGCAAATATTACAGTGAGGTGGTGGACTATTATCTGAAGGAGTGTGGTATTTATCCGTCCGCCAGTCTTATGGAGATTCTCGAAAGATACAGCAACCAGATGAACCATACATATGAGATACTTGAAAATATCCAGGAGGGCATGAATGAGCATAATGAAGAAGGAAATAAAGGGGGCTATTTCTGTAGTTATCCTGTATTCAGGGGGATATACCAGGCGTCGGCACGCATCATGAAACGGACTACGGTGTCGGTATATCTGATGCTCTGCACACTTGTGGATAAGGACGGAAAGCAGATACAGAGTGAGATGGAGATGAACAAATATTCCAGACAGCTCAAGGAGTGTATAGGAGTATCGATCCGCAAAAGTGATATATATGCAAAATACGGAAAGCTGCAGTTTCTCATACTGCTTGTTGGAACCAACCGGGAGAACTGTGAAATAGTGCAAATGAGAATTAACCGGCAGTTCAAAAGACAGCATCCGAGAGCGAGTGTGAAGTATCATGTGAACAGTGTTATTTGTGAACTGTAATATAGTAATTAACTAAAACTTCCCATATGCATAATGTTTATGGGAAGTTTAAGTAAATGGTTATATTGGAGGAAATGTTATGGATAAGAAGGACAGGATATCGGTAATTATACCATGTTATAATGTGCAAAAATATATAATGAGATGCTTTGAATCAATTTATGATCAGACATATGGCTTTGAGAATCTTGAGGTGATATTTATAGATGATCTGTCGACAGACAACACATGGTCCATATTAGAATCCCTGCAAAGAAAATATCCGGGGAATGTTATTTCTCTTAAAATGCAGAAAAAGGGAAAGTGTGGAGGTACACGCAATCTGGGGATGGATATCTGCAGTGGAAAATATATCACATTTGTAGATGCAGATGACTGGGTGCATCCTGATATGCTAAAGGTGCTTCATGATAGAATGGCAGAGGACGACTATGATGTGGTTCAGTGCGGGGTATCATGTTTTAAAGAAGCTGTGCCATCTGTTTCAGCCATAAATGATCATGAAATCCAAAAGCTGGATTTAAATAATGTCGATAATAGGAAAAACCTCATTATAAGTCTGACAGGATTTACTAATGTGACGGCATGGGCAAAGCTGTATTCGGTCAGATTCATAAGAGAAAATAAGCTCAGATTCATGGAAGATATATATTATGAAGATACATATTTTTCCATGCTTTGTGTCTTGATTGCAAAGAAATATTGCAAAGTACGGCCGACATTATATTATTACTTTGAGAATACGGATGGCATTATACGTTCCGGGATCAGCAACGCAAAAATCCGGGATCCAAAGATTATCATGGATCATATAAGGCAGGCAATAAAGAGCAGAAAAGCGGAGCTTGGAAATGTAGTTGAACAGTGCAAATGTGAAATACAGGTATTTCTGTTATGGCATCAATATATTGAGTCGTACAGCAGGATTGAAAGATTCCTGAAAAATGAGCTGGATATTTGTAAAGAAGAGTTTTTAAAGAGTGAACAGGATATATTCAATAATCCATATGTGAAAGCTTTTTCGGATGACATGGTTCTGAAAAGAATGTCAGAGCTGAAAAAAACAGCGAGGAAATTGGAGCATGTATGCTTTTTTGATAATGCAATACACATCTGTCTTGGTATACACGATAAAGATGGCAATTACAGTGTCTGGGCTGGTACAACGATGCAGTCCATTGTAGAGAATACAAGATCACCAATAGTATTTCATATATTACATGATGATACATTAAACTCGTCTAATAAGGAGAAGCTGGGGCTTATTGCAGATAATAGTGGAAACAGTATAGAATTTCATCATTTTAACCCGGAAATTTTTGGGGCATTGGCTGATTCGATGGATAGATTTACAATTGGAACGATGTTTCGGATCATGCTGCCGGATATTTTGCCTGATCTGAAAAAAATAATATATCTGGACTCAGATTTGTTTATAAATACCGATATTGAAGGATTATGGAATGTCAATATAGATGACTACTGTCTGGCAGCGGCTCCGGATTGTTCGACAACAAGGGGTTGGGGAATCCCATATGCTGTAGCAGCAGGGCAGACAGAACGTGACAGATATTTTAATGCAGGTGTTCTTTGCATGAATCTTGACAATATAAGGAGAAATGGAAGCCTGTTTCAACAGGTTATGGATTATCTGAATTCTAATCCGCAGACATGGCTTCCTGATCAGGATGCTTTAAATGTCATATTCAGCGGAAAAACCTTACTGATAGATGAAAAATGGAATTATTTTATTGATGAAGCAAGAAAAAATAATGAAAAAGCTGAGAAAAAAATATATCATTATGCTGCAACTCTATTGATGCTTTATACAAATAATGAAATTGACAGAGCTTACTATTTTACAATATTGAGAACTCCATGGGGAAAGCAGGTGGAGGATGGCTTATTGAGTAGATCTATGGGCAGAATTGTTGATAGAACAGGTATGCTGGAGAAATTGTTAAAAAAATCAACTCAAAACAATATAAGATTTGTATTCTACGGTGGAGAGAATAGCTCTATAAGGAATGCAATGATGTTATTAAACAGAGATTTTGACAGCTGTGAATGGCATGAGCATTTGAATGAGGATGAGATTATATGTGACGATAATACTGTCTACATAGTTTCGGCTGATGCAGACGATGGCAGAGGATTAGAGAAACTGACAGAAGCAGGGTTGGAAAATGGTGAGGATTATTTTATAACACAGAGGTTCCTGCATTATACAGAGGGTGGATTTGCCCTATAGTTATTTACTGAAACAGGCACCTTGCCACAATAGAATGTAGAAAGTTTAAGGCATTTGATATTGAAAAATAAATGGTGAAGATATGATCATACTGGCAAAAGAATATACGGATTTTATAAAAAGAATAAAGAAAACTATCAATAATATGGGAAAGAGCTGTTCAGTGTGCACACTTATGCCGAACACAGATCATGACGCCGATGATGTGTTTGGATTTTATGATCGTTATATTAATGATGAAAATATAAAAAGCGCTCATACCAAAGAATTATATTATGCATTTATCAAATTACCTGAATGGTGGGCTGTCTGTGCAGATGGGATCAATGGGGCTGTATATGATAATGATGTTAAAAAGGCTTCAATATATTTTAGTGAGCCAATTGAAAAGCGCAATGTTAGATCAGTCGAATGGCATGATGAGGAAAACAGAGTTTATAGAAAAGATCATTATAATAAAATGGGGTATAAATATTGTACGGAAAATCTGCGAAGCAATAAAATCATACAACGTGAATTTTATGACAGTGAGGGAAATCTTGTGGTTTTAGAACAGGTAATGTCTGGGACATACACTGTTTTTGAAAAGAACAATATAAAGAAAGTGTATACATCATTTGCGGAGCTGTTTAAAGATATTATGACCAAAGCAGAAATAAGCGATAAAAATATAGTTGTTTTTGATGTTGAGGAATTGGAAAAAATATATGGGCTGCGTGAAGAATATTCAGTTACATTTTATTTGAACGATGATAAACAGTATGAAAAATTTCAAAAAGGCGAATTCAAAGATAAATTAAGAATATTATGTAATGACAAAAATAAAAGTGATTGGATCGCCCGACATACCGATTGTGTGTGTAAAAGATTTTATTTATATGATAAAAGAGAGAAAAATAAATCTGGGATAAAAAAAGCTTTGATCTTTACCGATTCTGACCAGTTAGAAATGATTGAAACGTTGATCACAGGAATACCGGATCTGGAGTTTTATATTGCAGCATGGACACTTATGTCGGATAAGTTACTTCAATTGCAAGATTATAAAAATGTCTATTTGTATCCAGTGATTTCGGAAGAAAAAATAAAGGAATTATTTGATCTATGTGATATATATCTGGATATAAATCATTACAATGAAGTTTATGATTCGACAAATCTGGCGGTCAATAATAGCATGGCAGTATTTGCATTTGAAAATACTGTCCACAGAAGAGATATTTGTTTGAAAAAAAATATTTTTGAAACCACTGATTGCGATAAAATGATCGGCAGGATAAAAGAAACAATGTTTGAAGAATCCATATATCAGGATCTGATAAAAGAACAATACAAAAAATTATACATAGCTGCAGCGGGAATGTTTGAGGAATAATATGAGGATATTTGATTTTACATTGATGAATGGCTACGAATTTTCCGGGGTAGACGTAGCGCAGGGATTTCGTGCAAAGCTATTTAAAAAAAATAATATTGATATAAAATTTATTTTTATGAATCTTCCGACACAGAGAGATTTGGATTTATATATAAATCAGGGAATCGACAGAGATCAGATAATTTCGAAAGAAATATATCTTACCGGACGTATGGATATGAGATTGAGCACAAAAAAAGATATATTAATCTCGAAAGAAATAATTGATCATGACGATATCATAGAGAAGGATAATATTACATATCTTATTGAAAACAATAAAAAAAAGTGTGAAATAATTTGTGATGATGAAAATAATATTATGAGTGCTTCTTATTACAAGGATGAACGTATTATTTTTACTAGTTTTTATTTTGATAGTCTGGCATACACGGAATTATATGGAACATCAGATCACGAAATTGGAGAAAGCCAGCTTGAGAGGCGTTTGTTCTGGAACACTGATGGGAAACTTGTATTTGAGCAGGTATTTGATGCTGATAAAATCAAGTATGTGTTTAGTGATGGACAGGTAATGGATAATCAGGAATTTGTGATATATTTCATTAAGAAATTAGCGCTCAATGAAAATGATATATGTATTATGGACAGAGGGGGATATTTAGATTATATAAGACCACTATTTGAATTTGGAAATAGGGCAGAATTTATTTGCGTGCTGCATTCTGATCAGTATTATGAATTGAATGAGAATATAGGTTCATTATATATGAATTATGAGTATTATTATTGGTTTAAATATTCACAGGTTATAGATACTTTTATTGTAGCGACTGAGGAACAGCGGATAGCATTAATAAATAAGCTGAAAGAATATGATCGCTATATACCATCGATCAGTGTAATACCACCCGGAGCAATTGAGGCACAAAAATGTATTACAGAAAACAGAAAAAAATATAGTATTATATCGGCTTCCAGAATTGAAGAAACAAAAGGTATTGATTTATTGATAGCAGGTGTTATTGAGGCACACAAGTACAATCCATATATATATCTGGATATATACGGAGAAGGATTGAGGGAGTACATAGGGTATTTGAATAATGTCATATCATCCCATAATGCCTGGGATTATATTCATTTTAAGGGAAGACAAAATGTTAAAGCGCTATATCAGTATTATGAAGTGTATGCATCTTTTTCCAGATTTGAATCATTTGGACTTTCATTAATGGAAGCAGCCGGTAATGGGTTGGCAATGATAGGGTTAGACACAAGATATGGCAACAGGTTGTTTATAAAAAATGAACAGAATGGATATCTGATAGACGGAAACCTGATGGATAAAGAAGCTTTAGTCAAGAAAATAGGGATGGCTATTGTAAAGATCTTTGAAGACGAAGACAGGTTAAAGCTTTTTCATGAGAAATCATATGAAATCGCAAGCAGCTATACAGAAGAGAATGTAGGAAAAAAGTGGATGGAACTATTGGGAACAGAAGAATGCAAGTTTTGATAAAGCTGCAGGAAACTTAGAGGAAACTTAGAGGTGGTGTAGAGAAAAGTTGTAATTTGGCGGTAAATATATGTTTCTATACGATTTTAGATACACTCTGTAGGTTATATTCATAATATAAGAACGATATTAGTATGTAATTCTGGTTAGTTTGAAGAATATGTCTGTTTTTATAGGACATATAGAAGGAGAGGCAGGATGAATAAAAAGAAAGTTGATAGTATTTTAAAAGGTATAACCGCAGCGGGAATTGCAATGGGTGGAGTAAGCTCTATCCAGGGGGCAGATATGGTTATGGCCGCAATTGATGAATCAGCAGCAGATTCTAATTCACTTGTAGACGCAGGATCTTTATCAGAGAGTGAGAGAACCGATTATAGTGAGAGTACAACACAGAACATGAGCGAAAGTGATTCAGCCAGCACAAGCGAGAGTATAAGTGAGAGTACCAGCACAAGCGAGATCGTGAGTACGAGTGAAAGTGATTCAGTTAGCACAAGTGAGAGTATAAGTGAGAGCACCAGCACCAGCGAAATTGTTAGCATAAGTGAAAGTATTAGCGCAAGTACAGAAACTAGTGAGAGTGCAGAAAATAGCGCAAGTGCAGAAGCCAGTGCAAGTGCAGAAGCCAGTGCAAGTGCAGAAACTAGTGAGAGAGCAAAACAAAGTGGCAAGGTGCATGAGGAACAGCAGAGTTATGATAATGCAGTAGCGGCAGCATATACAAATGACGAAGAACAGGATATGGCTGCTTACGCCCGAATGGGTGGGATGCCGCAGCTTGCAAGCACTGAAACAAATAGAGATGATTGCGTATCAGATAAGGTACATCATGTGACTAAGATTACGGAAAGTAATTATAAAAAATTAGCTGGCTCTAATATTCAATCTAAAGATGAAATATGGGACTGGTTTTGGGGGGATGAATCATGCCAGTACAGAATATCTAATTCATATACAAATCAGTGGGAATATTTTAATGATTTTGATTATGTAACATTTAATTGGAAAACAGGGCATAGCTGGAATGCGCAAAAACATTCTCAAACAGGCGGATTATATATATGTGACGGAAATGCGTTTGTATTAAAAGTGTCTGATAATAAATGGGTAGAATTCAGAAGTGGCAATGCAGGTGGAGTGCATACATATAAATATGCATATAAGCATGGGGATTCCATTGATTTACTGGATGATGCAGATCCAAACTATGAGGCGAGTGAGTCGGTAAGAATATCAGAGAGTTTAAGTGTTATAGCAAGTACAAGTACGTCAGCAAGTACGAGCGCTTCAACAAGTGCAAGTACGTCAGCAAGTACAAGCGCCTCAACGAGTGCCAGTACATCAGCAAGCACAAGTGCATCGACGAGTGAAAGTACATCAGCAAGTACAAGTGCATCAACGAGTGCCAGTACATCAGCAAGTACAAGTGCCTCAACAAGCGCAAGTACGTCAGCGAGCACGAGTGCATCAACGAGTGAAAGTACATCAGCAAGTACAAGTGCCTCAACAAGTGCAAGTACGTCAGCTAGCACGAGCGCATCGACAAGTGCCAGCACATCAGTGAGCACGAGTGCCTCAACAAGTGCAAGTACGTCAGCAAGTACAAGTGCTTCAACAAGTGCAAGCACAAGTGCCTCAACAAGCGCAAGTACAAGTGCATCAACGAGTGCCAGTACATCAGCAAGTACGAGTGCAAGTACAAGTGCTTCAACCAGTGCAAGTACGTCAGCAAGTACGAGTGCAAGCACAAGTGCCTCAACAAGTGCAAGTACATCAGCGAGCACAAGCGCCTCAACGAGTGCAAGTACATCAGCCAGTACAAGTGCCTCAACGAGCGCAAGTACGTCAGCGAGCACGAGTGCCTCAACAAGTGCAAGTACATCAGCAAGTACCAGTGCCAGCACAAGTGCCTCAACAAGTGCAAGTACATCAGCGAGCACGAGCGCCTCAACAAGTGCAAGTACATCAGCCAGCACAAGTGCCTCAACAAGTGCCAGCACATCAGCGAGCACAAGCGCATCAACGAGCGCCAGTACATCAGCCAGTACAAGTGCCTCAACGAGCGCAAGTACGTCAGCTAGTACGAGTGCATCAACGAGTGCAAGTACAAGTGCCTCAACAAGTGCAAGTACAAGTGCCAGCACGAGCGCCTCAACAAGTGCAAGTACATCAGCAAGTACGAGTGCAAGTACATCAGCAAGTACCAGTGCAAGTACAAGTGCCTCAACAAGTGCAAGTACATCAGCCAGCACAAGTGCATCGATGAGTGCCAGTACATCAGCAAGCACAAGTGCCTCAACAAGTGCCAGTACATCAGCAAGCACGAGCACCTCAACAAGTGCAAGTACATCAGCAAGCACGAGCGCCTCAACAAGTGCAAGTACATCAGCGAGCACAAGTGCCTCAACAAGTGCAAGTACGTCAGCAAGCACAAGCGCATCAACGAGCGCCAGTACATCAGCCAGTACAAGTGCCTCAACAAGTGCAAGTACATCAGCAAGTACCAGTGCATCGACGAGTGCCAGCACGTCAGCCAGTACATCAGCGAGCACGAGTGCCTCAACAAGTGCAAGTACGTCAGCGAGCACAAGTGCCTCAACAAGTGCAAGTACAAGTGCTAGCACGAGCGCCTCAACAAGTGCAAGTACGAGTGCCAGCACAAGTGCCTCAACAAGTGCCAGCACATCAGCGAGCACAAGCGCATCAACGAGTGCCAGCACATCAGCAAGCACAAGTGTCTCAACGAGCGCTAGTACATCAGCAAGCACAAGTGCATCAACAAGTGCAAGTACATCAGCTAGCACCAGTGCATCAATGAGTGCCAGCACTTCAGAAAGCATCAGTGCCTCAGTAAGTGCAAGTGAGTCAATAAGTGCATCACTAAGTGAGAGTGATACAACAAGTGCAAGCGAATCAGAGAGCGCATCGGCAAGTGACAGTGCCTCAACAAGTGCCAGCGAATCAGAAAGCGCATCGGCAAGTGATAGTGCCTCAATCAGTGCAAGTGAGTCAGAAAGCGCATCGGCAAGTGATAGTGCATCAACAAGTACAAGTGAGTCAGAAAGCGCATCAGCTAGTGAGAGTCAGTCAAATACAGCTCCGATACCTGCTGTGACTCCAGCACCTACTTCAGCTGCTGACAATACATCTGTACCTGCAACTACGATCACAGCGGCAGAGGTGCCGACGGCAGCAGCAACACCAACGCTGGCAACAACCCCTGCACCGGCAGCAGCGACGCCGACACCGGCAGCAGCAACGCCGATACCGGCAGCAACAACCCCTGCACCGGCAGCAGCAACTCCTGCAGCTCCAGCGGTACCGGCAGCACAGGATAATACACCAATTCAGGATCCACAGGTTCCTCTTGCAGTAAATGAGGATGAAGCTGATATCCATAACATTGAAGATGAGGATACGCCTCTTGCAGCAGGCGGAATGGCCAAGGATGGTATCAGAACATGGTGGTGGTGGATTGCAGCGGCAGTTGCAGCTATCACCGGAAAGGGTGTTTATGATAACCGAAGAAGAAAACCGGAAAAGGGTGACAACTCAGAGGATGATCCTGATGAGAAATAATAAATAACAATACCAAAAATATTGTTTTATAATGTTAGTGGCCATCTATCATGGATGGTCACTAATACTATTCAAAGAAAGAGGAAATCATTGAAAGAGAAGAGACAAAAAGAACATATATTAGTGTATAAAATATTGTATTCTCTGATAATAATGCTTGTATATATGATTGGCAGAAATATCCCATTATATGGGATTGATCTGAAGGCATATGAAGATGTGAGTGTTGACGCACAATCTATTCTACTGCAGGCATTATCAGGAGATATGAAAAACTGTTCATTGTTTATTCTGGGATTGTGGCCATATATGATTGCTTCAATACTCGCAGTATTAATGGTGGCGATAATATCATTAGACAGTTCACGAAAGATATCGCCCAGAAAACTAAATATATGGACACTGTTTTTTATGATGGTAATTGCATTTATCCAGGCATATCAGAGGGTTCAGACATTTGTATACAAGGACATGGACGCTCAGATGTTATTTATTACTAAAGTTATAGTATTTATACAGCTTATAGCAGGTATGCTTATAGTGGTATATATGTGTGACCGGACAACAAAATATGGTATCGGTGGGCGCATGAGTGTATTCATGATAAATATTGTAGATGGAATGATGAATATGTTTGCGGGGCAGAAAGCAGAAAGACTGGTGTTGCCTGTAATTATCGGTGTAGTTGAGATCGCTGTTATGATAGTAATAGAAACAACGGAAAAGAGAATTGCGGTACAGAGAGTATCCATAAATAATATTTATGCAGATAAGAATTATCTGGCATATAAATTAAATCCTGTTGGTGCAATGCCGCTTATGTTCACCTCGGCGGTATTTATGCTGCCACAATTTGTCTGTTCAGGTCTGTACTATCTGCATCCGGATAATCAAAAGCTTGCGTGGCTTGTTGAAAATCTAAGGCTTACAGCTGCTTTGGGAATTATAGTTTATCTGGTGATCATTGTAATACTTACTATTTTATTTTCATTGGTAATGCTTACGCCGGGCAGGGAAGCCGAGAACCTGTTGAAATCAGGGGATTCTATTCTGGATATATATGCAGGAAAGCCAACCCGCAGATATCTCGTAGGTACGGTTATCAGATTTTCTATCTACAGTTCGATAATCATATGTATATGTCAGGGAGTACCCCTCTTTCTCCAATTTGGCGGATATATTGATTCGACACTGGCAATGTTACCGTGTTCTATAATGATGTCGACAGGTATTTGGATATCGTTATACAGAGAGGCTGAGGTTTATAGAAATATGGACAGATATCATCCATTTATATAGTATAAGGAGAATTTTAATGTTATATTTTGTGCCAGCATGGTATAAAGAAAATTCATGGATCGAAAATGAACAGCAATGGTACAGACGGAGAATGAAATCGGAATTTGATGAGACAATAAAACAGATTACGCTTTTCCACAGAAATGTGGATGTGAAGTACAGGATCGTTTTACTTGGGTATTCGCCGAATTTCAGACATTTCGCTCATAGACAGGGAATGTATCGTTCGCCATACTGGTCTTGTTTTGATGCGATCGCTCAGGTTAAGAGAACTAAAATGGCTGTGCTTTCATATCATGATATTAAATGGCCAGAGGGTGTGGAGTTTGTATATTCACCATTCTCAATTGTCGCCTTGTACGATGGACAGAAATATGCCCAGGTTGAGTTTGGCGAGGATGGAAACCCTATAATTATAGATATGTACGAGGGAGGACAGATCTGCCGGAAAAATTATTATGATGACAGAGGCTTTGTATCTTCAACTATTATTTATGAAAACGGGCAGATGAAATATCAGGAATACCTGATGGAAAACACGATCTGGAAGCTCAGGGTAAATGCATCAGATGGCAGTGTGATGGTCAATCCCTCGTATCCTATGTACGACACTAAAACAGGAGAAAAGCAATTTTGCAAGCTGTCATACGGCTCACTTGATGAGGTGATACAGGAGGTAATGTCTGGTTTTGTTAATGAGACAGGGACGAAGGATACTTTCTTCGTGGCAGCTCATAGCTTACATATGAATGTTTTAGGAGAAGTACTAAGAGGAAGAAAGGTAGTTTATACATTTTTTGAAGAAAGATATGATTATTCTAAAATCCATGGTATTAAAAGTTATCTGAAAGCTTCTGAGTATATTATCACTGATTCAGAGCATACGACAAAAATCATAAAGGATAATTTGTCTGACGAGAACCTTAGTATTATGGATATTCCACCGTATGACACGCGGATGGATTTTGGTATAAGCCAGCAGTTAAAGGTTCAGAATATTCTGATCCCGATAGACGGACTGGATGCTGCTGTGTATAGAGCAATTATCCGCAAGGTATCAGAGTATTTGTGTATTAACGATCTTGCAATGGTGCATATTTTTACAAGAAATGCACAGTGGGGGCATGAAGATAATATCCGTAAAGAGCTTGCCGGTATTTTAAAGGAATATGGATACGATACAGGATGGGTAAGTAAAGCGGACAATATTGATGAAAATGAAAAAAGGATCAAACAGAGATTTTTTATTGATGTGTGCGTGGATGAGAGAACCATAAGCAAGTGTATCAATGAGCAAAGAGTTATATTGGATCTGCGGGGAGTGGTTGATGTTTTCCTTTATATAACGGCAATAAGTAAGGGTGTTCCGCGTATTAGTTTTTCAGAGGATCAGTTCCTGAATGATGGACAAAATGGCATAATCATAGATGATCATGATCAGATAGGCGCAAGTCTGGCATTTTATCTTGATAGTCTGGAAAATTGGAATGCAGCGCTTGTGGCATGTTATGAAGCAGGAAAAAACTATAAAACAGAAGTATTACTTGATAAATGGCGAAAGGTGTTAGGTATAGTTGAATAGTATTCAGATTTTGTATATTGGAAACGAGGATAGGACAGCTAAATACAGCATTCCGGATTTTGTTGAGTGGGAGGATTATAAAAATACAGGAGTCTTTCCGTCTAAACAGGTAGATATCGTTATTTTAGATAGAGATATAACCTATAAGGAAAAACAGGCACTGGATAAGCTTACAAGAGCGTACAGTCTTTTTGCTACAGAGAATGCAAAGCTGCAAAACAGTGTTACACAGGATTATTTTAATGAGAGATCAGGACTTTTTCTTTATTCAGGAGATGTGCAGGTTTTTCTTGAGAAGGAGGCAGCAAAGTATTATAGACAGCCGTATGGTGAAAAGTTTAAGCCGGAGCATATATCAGTAGGTCAGTTTTTTAAAGGTTCAGTCAGATGTAAAGGAAACTATGACATGCTTTTAGAAGGAGACTTTGGAGACACATTTTCACAGGTAGTGTTCTGGAAATCAAACATTCCGGTGTTTGACAGGCAGAATATTGATTTATACTTCGAACACAGAAGAACAGGTTCTGTAGAGGTAAAGCTGCATATATATAAATTCTATAATGGTTCCATCGGTGATATCCAAAGAGTGTGGAAATTCAGCCAGGATGAATTAGACGGGATAGTGACTATTGACAATGATGAGTTTGAAGGTCCGGTGTTTGTTTCTGTTCTGGCAAAAGGACAGGGAACCCTTGAGGTCATATCACTGCATGACAGATATTCCAGGCAGGATATAGGTTATTTTCTTCCGGGCGGAGAGAGAATCATCTCATCACATGGTGAGGAGATATTTACATATCTGGATAAAGGAGATTGTAAACCACCTCTTGCTATTTATTTTTCCGGATACCGTAAGCAGGAAGGGTTTGAGGGCTACAACATGATGAGAAAGCTGGGATGTCCTTTTATGCTTATAACGGATCCAAGGCTTGAGGGTGGCGCTTTTTACATAGATAATGCTGATCTGGAGGAAAAGCTGTCTGAAAAAATTGAAAAAACGATTAAAGAAATGCAGTTTAAGAAATCTGATGTCATTATTTCCGGAATGTCAATGGGCACGTTTGGCTCGCTTTATTTTGGATCAAAATTAAGCCCACATGCGCTGATCTTGGCAAAGCCGCTTACAGAGCTTGGAGTCGTTGCAGAAAACGAAAGACTTCTTAGACCGGGAGGATTTCCGACATCGCTTGATCTGTTGTTGAAAAATTATGGTTCATTATCGAAAAAGAGTGTAGAAGAATTTAATAAAAGAATGTGGGAAAGATTTGATGAAGCTGACTGGTCCCATACTAAATTCATAGTTTCATATTTATATGAAGATGATTATGATACAGATGGATATAAAAATATACTTGAACATCTGAAATCAGAAGGTGTAGAAGTATATGGAAAAGGCTCACACGGACATCATAATGATAATAATGAGAGTGTTGTGGGATGGTTTTTGAGTCAATACAGGCTGATTCTTGAAGAAGATTTTGATCGAAAGTGATGTAGAAATATGGTAAATGATACTTGGACAGTATATTGGGAAGAATTTATGTCTGATTCATATGGTTATGGTTCAGAGGTAGAATTTAATAAAGACAGGTCAGTAAGATATTCTAACAGACTGATGCCGCCGGGAACTGTGGTACACAGCTGGTATTCAAAGACGAATTATCAGATACACAGGGTCGAACCGACACTTCCGCTCATTGATGGTGAGAGTACATATTTTATCAGGCTGAATATTGATTATAACAGTCAAGATAGCGAGGCTCTGATGCTCCGTATCATATTTTACGACAGGTATGATAATGAGACAAAAAGTACGATCGTGAGGGATAATAAAGCTTATTTTTTACCGCCGATCACGACATACAGTTATTCAATAGAGCTGATAAATGGCGGAAATGCTGATTTTACGTTTAAGTCACTTATAATAAAAGAGGTTTCAAAGGAAGAGTTTGATGAAGATCGGGAGAGAATTGAAAAGCTTAAGAAAATTGCTGTTAAAGGTCAAAAAAAGCGAAGAAAAAATAAAGGGTCTAAGTGATAATGAATTAAGACAGCTTACGGTTGAGTTTAAAGACAGGTATCAGAATGGTGAATCACTGGATTCGTTACTGCCGGATGCATTTGCAGCTATTGTTGAGGCTGATGAAAGAGTTCTTGGAAAAAGACCTTATGATGTTCAGATCCTTGCAGGAGCAGCATTACACAAGGGGTATCTTGCCGAGATGAATACAGGCGAAGGAAAAACACTTGCAGCTACGATGCCTTTGTATCTGAATTCCCTGACAGGTAAAAGCTGTATGCTTGTCACGACAAATGACTATCTTGCTTCGCGTGATGGTATGGAGATGGGAGAAGTGTACTCTTTTATGGGATTGACATGTTCATATCCGGATGCTGATGATTCTAAAACTAATAAGAAAACAAATGAGGAACGTAAAAAATTTTATTCGGCAGATATAATATATACTACAAACGGCACACTTGGCTTTGATTATCTGTTTGATAATCTTGTAAAGAAAAAATCAGACAGGTTTTTGTGTGATTTCAATTATGTGATCATTGATGAGGCTGACTCAGTGCTTTTGGATGCCGCTATCATGCCGCTTGTTATATCAGGTGTTCCCCGTGTGCAGTCAAATATTTATAATCTTTGTGATTTCTTTGTCACGACACTGGTTGAGGATATTGACTATATTGAGGAGGATAAGGCTGTATGGCTCACTCCAAGGGGAGTCAAATTTGCAGAGAGTTTTTTTGGTATTCCCAATTTTTATGGCAAGGAATATTTTGAGATAAACAGGCATGTTACACTGGCATTAAGAGCTCATAAATTGTTGAAAAATAAAAAAGACTATGTAATAAGCCCGGATGGAGAGGTGGAACTTTTCGACGGAGCGACAGGACGTCTGATGCATGGAGTAAAGCTAAGAGGTGGACAGCATCAGGCTATAGAGGCAAAGGAAAAGGTGGAGATATCGCAGGAATACAGGACGGTAGCATCTGTTACATTCCAGAACCTGTTTATGCTGTTTGACAAGATGGCAGGCATGAGCGGTACACTCGTGGATGCAAAGGATGAGCTGTTTGAGGTATATCACAAGAGGGTTGTGAAAATTCCGACAAACAGGCAGATGATAAGAAAAGACTATAAAGATAAATATTTCAGGAATGCGAGAGAACAATTCCACACTGCCGCAAATGATGTTATTGAATTGCATAAAACAGGACAGCCTGTACTGGTAGTCTTAAACTCTGTTACAGATACCGATCTGTTTTCGAGATTGATGATACAGTATAATATCCCGCACAATGTACTTAATGCAAGCAATGCTTTCTGGGAAGCACAGATTATCGCAGGCGCAGGCCAGATGAATGCGGTCACGGTTGCAACTACGATGGCAGGCCGGGGCACGGATATAAAGCTTGGAGATGGGGTTAAGGAGCTTGGCGGTCTGGCTGTTATAGGTGTTGGAAGGATGGAAAACAGAAGGTCTGAAAGGCAGGCAAGGGGCCGAGCCGGCCGACAGGGAGATCCGGGCTTCAGCCAGTATTATGTGAGCCTTGAGGATGATATCGTTGGAGCCGAGGATGACGAAAAACTCGAAAAATATATTGATGGAAAACGCTGGATAAGTAAGAGCCGGATAAGGCGTATCGTAAATCAAAGCCAGAGATTAAATAATGAGATGGCAGAGATCAACCGCAGGAGATCAGTGCAATATGATGAGGTTCTCCAGCGACAGCGTGACCTGATATATGCAACCAGAAAGAATCTGCTAAGCGGTGCAAGAATCGAGGAGGAGAAGATAGTAGGGATCGCAAGGGAGAATATCGCAGACTTCATGGAACATTTTGAATACATAAAAAATAACAAGAAACATTACAGTCTCCATGGCAGAAAGAAAAATGATGATAAAAATAACGAAAACAATACAGAGCAATACATTTCTATATTAAACAGATACATTCTCGACAATATCTCATATAAGCTTGATGCTGGTCTGTCAAAGTCTGATATGGAAAGCGCAGTCACCATAAGTAACCACCTGATGCTCCGTGTATATCAGGGGCTTTCAAGACAGCGTAAGCGCATAGGTAATGTGGAGGCTTATGAACAGTTTATCCGTGAGGCAACTTTAAAGGCAGTGGATGATGGCTGGGTAGAGCTGATCGACTACCTTGAGCAGCTTAAGTATGCGGTAGCCGGAAGGGCATCTGCACAGAGAAATGTTATGTTTGAATACCAAAATGAGGCTTTCGAGTCGTTTTTGGATACAGAAAAAGCAGTAAAATGTAATATCATAAGGAATATTTTACTTAGTGATGTAAAAATTGATAAGGATGGCAGGCTGCAGATCATATATCCTTAAAGGTAACTATTCAGAACCACTCTCACACATTATAGTGCTTTTTTGCAAATATGCATGGGGGTTATGAATACATACATTATTATATCAATAGTTTGACAGATACGAGGAGAATCATATGGTATATAACTTCAATCTCGGAATTGGCTGGGCTTCAAGCGGTGTGGAGTATGCGCAGAGCTACAGGGCTAATCTGCTGCGCAGGGCGCACATTCCGGCAAGGTTTGTTTTCACAGATATGTTTCCAAACGAAAATATAGAGCACATGACAAAAAACATTGGCTTTTTGGATGAGGAAGTGATATGGCTGTACACATTTTTTACAGATGTGAGGACATCGCCTGTCACCTTTACTCTAAAGGAGCTTGAGGCTGCGATGGCAGAGGAGGATTATAACTTTTCCAGAGAGGGTAAGACGTGCAGGTATCAGTTTAAGGAGAGTGGCAGGTTCTACACCTGCTACATGGTCGATGATACAAGTGATCTCGTGCACAGAGTCGAGATTGTCTCAAACGGCTGCCTGATCAGGAAGGATTTTTACACCTATTGCAGGACCTTCAGCGAGTACTATGCTCCGCTTGACGGCAAGGCTCATCTGTATGGCAGGACATTTTTCAATGAGGATGGCTCGGTTTGTTATGAGGAGGTCATAGAGGATGACAGCACCTTTTACAGGATTGGGGCGCAGGTGCTTTACAACAAGGCTGACCTGGTCGGATACATGGTAAAGCGGCTTAATCTCACGGCTGATGATGTGGTGATCATTGACAGGACGACAGGCATAGGTCAGGCAATCCTTGAAAACTGTGGACTGGCGCGCGTAGGCATCGTGGTGCATGCGGATCATTTCAGCGAGGGTGGCACGGACGATGATTACATACTGTGGAACAACTTTTATGAGTATTCATTTTCGCAGACAGAGCACATAGATTTCTACATCACAGCGACTGATGCGCAGAATGAGCTTATGAGGCAGCAGTTTAAGAAATACTGTGGAAAAGAGCCTCATGTGGTGACTATCCCTGTGGGTAGTCTGGATGAGCTTAAGTATGCTGATGAGCCGAGAAAGAGGCACTCTCTCATCACTGCATCACGTCTGGCGGCTGAGAAGCATTGTGACTGGCTGGTGGAGGCTGTTGTGAAGGCAAAAGAAAGTGTGCCTGATATTTCACTTGACATATATGGCAAGGGTAGTGATGAGGCAAAGCTTAAGGAACTCATCGGCAGGCTTGGCTGTGATGATTATGTGCATTTGATGGGACAGCAGAAATTAGATGATGTATACAAGCACTATGATGCGTATGTTTCAGCTTCGCAGAGCGAGGGCTTCGGGCTCACGCTCATGGAGGCCATAGGCTCAGGGCTTCCTATAGTGGGCTTTGATGTAAGATATGGCAACCAGACCTTTATCGATGATGGACAAAACGGCTACAAAATTTCAATCACCGATGAGATGGATCAGAAGGAGAAGATAAAGCTCCTATCTGAGCATATAGTAAGACTGTTTACAGAGGATGACATGGATGCATTTTCAGAACATTCATATGAGAATGCCAAAGAATATCTGACTAAGGAGGTGGTCCACAGATGGATAGAGCTGTTGAAGTAACACACACGGCAAAGGGTATCACACTGCTGTTTGATACATTTTCGGGCGAGAGCAGAAATCTCCTTGAGTCATTTAAGAATGCCGGTGCTGCCTTTCATGCAGCAGTCATTGAGGATGACGGTTTCCTGCCGGATGATGTGATGAGCGTGTATGGATTTTTCTTAGGCGATTACAGGAAAGCTGACAGCTTACCGGGGAAACCGCTGTATTTCAATCAGATACAGATTCCTGATTACTGGCGCATAGAGGGAAATAATTCATCCGCGAAGGTCATGGACCGCACCAGAGAGAGGGCGAGGATATTTTTCACGGAGCCTACGCACAGGAGGCTGGTCAAGATCGTTGACTGGCTCGATGATGCCGGTCAGGTCAGGCTTTCAGAGCATTATAACAGGTATGGCGCAATTTTCTGCCACACAATTTTTAATAAAAAGGGGCAGAAGGCACTCAGAAAGTTTTTTGATGTGGCGGGCAGGGAGATTATAATGGAGAACTTCGTCACCGGTGATATTCTGGTCAGATGGGAGGATAAGGACTGGATCTTCAGAAATAAGACTGACTTTATAGCGTTTTTCATCAGATGTGCAGGGCTTGAGGATACAGCGGTTTATTTCAACTCTCTGTCATATCCGTTTTTTGCATCACAGGCGCTTTCGCCAAACGGCTTTCGAGACGCACTATTCTGGCATGAGCCGGTGGATGGGGAAATACCCGGCAATATGCAGATCATACTGCATGATCAGGGAACGAGGGCAAACCGCATATTTGTATCGCACAAGGACTCTTATGACAGGCTTATAGCACTTGGTGCCCCGGTCGATAAGGTAAAGCAGCTTGGATACATCTACAGCTTCGTCAGGGAAAATAAGCACAGACCGCACATACTCGTATGTACCAATTCAGAGAATGTGGGGCATCTGACAGAGCTTGCATCGCTTATGCCACAGATGCATTTTCATGTGGCGGCCATCACAGAGATGTCGTCAAAGCTTATGTCAGCAGGGCAGTATGAGAATGTGTCACTATACCCTAATGTGAAGATGTCCGTGTTGGACGGACTGTTTGAAAAATGTGATTTCTACCTCGATATCAATCATGAGGGAGAGATAGTGGATGCGGTTCACAGAGCTTTCTTAAACAACATGCTTATAGTGGGCTATGAGGAGACTATGCACAACGCATATTACACCGCAGACACGAATATATTTAAGGAGAGTGAGTATGCTGATATGGCAGATGCGCTCAATATGACACTGGCAATGCCACATCTTATAGACGAGGCGCTTGCCATGCAGAAAAAGGCTGCTGTAGCGGCTGATGCAACAGATTACAGGGAAATACTCAATTTGTAGTGAGATGAGGTTTATGAACAGAAAGGAGCTTAATATGAGTAAAAAGGCAAACAACAACAATCAGACAGTAGACGAGAAAAAGGGCAAAAGGACAGGGCTTACAATACTTGGCTATGTGCTTGTCATTGTGGCACTTCTTATAGTGCTTCCGGTCGTGCTTCCACCGATATTTGGCTATCATACATATCTTTCGGGCACAGACCACACAGGAAATATCTCAAAATACGGCAGCGTTGTATATTTAAAGACTATAGACGAGGCCTCTTATGAGGATGGCAATATAGCAGCAATTGAATCATCAGATTCATCGAACAGAACAGTTGATTCATACTATGTGGATTCAAATGATTCCTCAGCAAAAGAGATTGCACTTCGTGATGGAAATGGTGTATCATATAAGGTAGTAAAGGGGCAGGTCATTGCCAAGACTCCGTTTATCGGATATTTAAGCCAGCTTTGCTTTTCAGCAGTTGGAATAATTGTCACAATAGTAATTTTTGCTGCAGGTGTAGCAATCATGATGTATGTAAATAAGATCAGCAAAGAAATCAATACGATGGTTGAACAGCAGACAGTATAGCCGGTCTTGATCAGCATTTGTTAAGCAACAGACAGTTATGAGCAAGTAATATGGTTTAGTTAATTTAAAAACGCTATACTGGTTCTGCAAATAATTGCTCCACAAGCATGTATGATTTTTTGCTGCGGCATAAAAGACTAAGCCGCAATGTCAGGGTACATCAGTAGTGTCTACAGCTGACGATCATAAGCAGACTGGATGTTTGCAGAACAGGATAAATTATGGATAGATACAGCGTAAGCAGGACAAAGAGGTCATTGTTTTATATAATAATGGCCTTTTTAACGATTGGATTTATAATTGCCGAATGTGTATTGCCAAGTGAGAGAAGCCAGATAGCAAGTGATGAAAATATTCGCAAAGAACTTTTGGATAACTGCGGTACGCAGTTTGACCCGCAGATTTCGAAGATGTTTGTTGATATGCTTGACAATGGCATGGTTGTGATAGATGAGAATAATAAATCAGTTCATGGATACCAGGATAATGCAGATATCGAGTCGGCAGCAGACAAATTCATATCTGAGGTAATGAAAACCATGAGTAGTCAGGAAAAAGCAGACAGTATTGACTATCTGACCGGACTTCATATGCGCAGCCGTGGACAGCAGATAATAGCAGCCCTGATGCAGGAGAATGATGGCTGTCTTGCCTTTATAGATATGGATAATCTCAAAAAAGTCAACGATGTGCATGGCCACAAGGCAGGTGACAGGGCACTTAAGCTCATAGGAAATCTGCTCGCGGAAGAGACTGAAAATGAGAACTTTGCAGCCTGCAGGCTTGGCGGTGATGAGTTCCTTATCTTTATGCCATATTCTGACAGAAAAAAGGCAGAGAGTGTTGTAAAGCATATATTTGAGAGCTTCGGGAATGCAAGGGAAGCAGACTGTGAGATAAAAGAGGCTGCTCTTTCCGCAGGACTGTGCCTGACGACAAAGGGAGCCACGTTTGAAAGTGACTATAACAGGGCGGATAAAGCATTATACTATGTGAAGCAGAACTGTAAGGGAACATATTACTTCTATGAGCAGCTTTTAGCTGACAATATGGAGAACCCAAATCTGAGTGTGGATATACGAAACGTGGCAAAGCTTTTAAAGGAGAGTGGCAGCTACACAGGGGCATTGGGCTTAAATTACAGGGAGTTTGCAAGGATCTATGAGTTCATGAAAAATGTAGGAGAGAGGCATAAGCATAACTGCTATCTGATCATGGTGACTATGAATACGATGCCGGAGCAGCAAGCAGATATAGAGGAAATTGAAAAGGCGCTTGATTATATGGAGCAGGCTATCTGCAGCAAAATAAGAAAGGTGGATGTCTGCACACGCTACAGTTCGATGCAGTATCTGATAATACTCTTTGAGCCACAGGAAAATCAGATCCCGAATATCATGGAAAGAATTTTTATGTATTACTATGAACTCTGTGACAGTGATGATTTCAAACCACAGTATGAGTATATCAGGATGACTGATGATAAATAAAATGATAGAGGAGAAAAATAAATATTTCTTTAATTTTACCATCATACTATTTACATATATTAAATTGTAATGTAATCTTTTAAAAAGTATTCGCAGGGTACGGATAATTAAGTAGAAAGAGGTATAGAAATGATGAAAAAGAAAGTAGCAGCGATTGTATTAGGTATTATGTTTTGTGCGGGATTAACTGCAGGCTGTGGACAGAAACAGACAGATCAGGCTAATGTTGAAACAACTAAGCAGGATAATGCTGAAACAACTAAGCAGGATAATGATGTAGCAGGTAATAGTGAAGAGGAAAAGAATGAAGAAACAGCACAAGAAAATGAAGTGACAGGAACAATTGATGATATAAAGGATTTTATGTTTGTCGTCACGGATGAAAATGATACACCATATAGCTTTACCTTTGAAGAAAAACCGGAAGGTCTGGAAAGTGTAAACAACGGAGATACAGTAACTGTTAAATATACAGGAACGATTTCAGAGGTGGATCCGTTTGAGGGAGAAGTGCTATCTGTTGAAAAAACAAAATAATCTATTACAAGCTAGTGTGGATCAATATAAATATGTAAAACCAGAGTGGCAGGAATATAATATTATAGAGAGGCAGGATATTATAATGGATGTAGAAAGATTTGTTGAACTTCTGACAGGAAATTTTGATAATAAAGAACAGTTTGAACAAATGAAAGCGTCAGGAAAAACATTCCCGTACGCACAGCATGTGAATACTGTCTGTAATGATAAAATTAAAAATATCCCAAATGATTTCAACGGTATATTTATCGTAGAAGAAAGCTATTACGAGACGGATGGACGGCGCCATGCATCACCACATTTATTTCTTATTACAGATAGCAATGACGGGATTATGCTTTCATCCTATGAAATTCCGGAAGGAGAAGATAAGAACACATTTTCCTATGATTCAATGAAGACTGTAGAATATAGTAAACTTAAAAAGTCAGAGAAGTTTACACCAGCAATATATAAGGAAAAGAATGGTGTCTGGGAAGGCGGCAGTGTGAGCCACTTTACTCCGGTCATGATATTTTGTCTGTGGGAAAAATTTTCAGAGGAGTGTCTGGAGGTATCAGAAAGCATGGAAGTTAATGGAAAGAAAACCTTCGGATATGATGAACCGATCATTTATAAAAGAGTATAATGATATGAAAACTAAATGCTCTGTGCAATGCACAGAGCATTTAAAATAGAAGATTATCCTTCAATGGCGATAGTCTTATGGCTTTCAACCTTCTTTGGCTCGCTCTTTGGAACTGAAAGCTTAAGGATACCATCCTCGTACTTAGCTTTGATATCCTCCTGTTTAAGCTCATCGCCAACATAGAAGGATCTGCTCATAGCACCGGAATAACGCTCCTTGCGGATGTACGTACCATCCTTTTCATTCTTTTCTTCCTTATCAAGACCTTTAGAAGCACTGATGGTCAGATAACCATTCTCAAGCTTTGCTTCTATTTCGTCTTTCTTGAAGCCCGGAAGATCTATATCTACTTCATAGCTGTTGTCAGTTTCCTTGACATCTGTTTTCATAACGTTCTTTGCATGCTTGCCATAAAGCACCTTGTCAACATCAGGAAATGAAAAATCCATCCAGTCATCATTAAATAAGTTTTCTCCAAAAATACTAGGCATTAACATAAGTCATCTCTCCTTTTTAAATCTAAATCTGTGTCAACCTGTTTCTTTGGAACCGGGATGTTTTAAGAACTTAAAGCCTTGGCTTTTTGTTCCTTTCCTTTGTTCTTGACTATGTTATACACCTATTATTAGCACTCGTCAAGAGAGAGTGCTAATAATTTATAAATTGTTTATATTTTAATTCGTATCAAAGATGAAGATGTTGGAATTGTCATAGAGGTAAAATATGCATCTGACGGAAATCTGGAGAAAGAATGTGAGAATGAGCTTGGGCGGGAGAAGAATACTATGGAAAAAAATATAAGCGTAAAATTGCTTCGCAATCCGGGAAGGTGGGGCTGAATTCCTGATAATATGTAATGACACGAGTGAAGTAAAAGAAAAGGAATAGTGGACAATCTGGTAAAAATGGCTATGGCAATATGGTAATTATGAGCATGGAGATTTATAAGTCAACAATGAGACAGATTGCCATGTACAGAGATTTAGAGATATCTGAAAAGCAGATAGGGGCAGGACAGGTAAAGGATGCCAAAACAGCACTTAGAGAAACGAGGGCAAAGTATGGCTTATAAATTGTTGGTATTTTTCATCAGTTAGAGAATTATCAAAATAAATTGTAATATGTTTGAGGTAAATCAGAGTCAGTCGAAATACTGACTCTATTTTTTTACATGAGGTGTGAAATTTTTTCTGGAAATGTGAAATGGTATAAAGAAAATTAAAAAACGAAACGCAGACTTGACAAAATCCTATAATGAGTTAAAATATAACAGTGTTATATAGCACTGTTATATTTTTCGAAAAGAAGTTTAGAGGATATAAAATGTCGACGAAAGCAGAAGATACACAAAAAAACATATTAGATACAGCCAGAAAACATTTCCTGAAAGATGGTTTGACAGGAGCATCTTTGAGAAACATTGTAAAAGATGCAGGACTTACTACTGGCGCATTTTACAAATATTATCCGACGAAAGAGTCGCTTTTTGATGCACTGACGGATCCTTATATGGAACATATTTATCAGATTTATGATCAGATCGTTGAGGAGTTTGAAAAGCTTTCTGCCAGTGATCAGACAAGGAATATGTCGGATACATCCAGTGATGGGATGGAGCAGATGGTTGATTATATCTATGATCATTATGATAATTTCAGATTATTGTTGAAATGCGGAGACAGTGGAAAATTTGAACTATTCATACACAATATGGTAGAGCGGGAAATGAAGTCCAGCTTGAATTATATGGAAAAGATGAAAGAGAACGGTGTGAAAATACCGATTGTAGAGGAAAGCCTTATGCATATGATCTATACGGGATTTTTTTCATCAGTATTTCAGATCATTGAGCATGATATAGACAGGGAGACTGCAAAGAAAAATGTGCATCAACTGAAAGAATTTAATACAGGTGGCTGGGAACGATTGTGGAATATTGAATTCCCGGTATAACTAATGTAAGTCAGGTGGCTAATGCCAGTAAGCCACCTATTTTATTATATATGAGTTAGAATAAACTAATGAAAGAAACAACAATAAAACCAAAGTAAGGAGTGAACGAATGTGAAAGAAAAAAAGAAGTCGGCAGTCAGCTGGATCCTGACATGGGCCGGACAAAAAAGAATTGCCTATGTATGGAGTGTGTTACTTGCAATCGGAAATGTGATTTTTAAGATTTTGCCGTATTTTATTATTGCAGATATAGTAAAGCTGTTTTTAAATGGTGAAAAGGAGTTTGAAATATATCTTGCAAAAGCGGTTCTGATTGCATTATCGTTTATCATTGCAGAACTGCTTCATTCACTTTCGACAGCATTGTCACATAAAGCAACGTTTGCAGTACTTGCAAATATAAGAAAATCCTGCTGTGACAAGCTGGCGCGGGTACCTCTTGGCTATGTGAAAGACACACCTTCCGGTACATTTAAAAATATTATGGTGGAAAGAATCGACAGTATCGAGACAACACTGGCGCATATTGTCCCGGAATTCACGTCCAATCTGCTGGCACCGATTGTGATTTTGATTTATTTCTTCCTGACAGACTGGAGACTGGCACTCTGGTCATTGGTGCCGGTTATAGTGGGATTTCTTTCCTATTTTGGAATGATGCTGGATTATAAACCAAGCTTCGAGAGAACGGTTCAGACAACAAAAGATCTGAATGATGCGGCAGTGGAATATATTGACGGAATCGAAGTGATCAAGGCATTTGGAAAGACAGAAAGTTCTTATGCAAAATTTACAAAGGCGGCTATGGCTTATGCAGATTCCTTTATTTCCTGGATGAAACGGTGCTCGATCTTTCATGGACTGATGATGGTGGTCACACCTTATACGCTTCTTACGGTATTGCCGTTTGGGGCACATTATGTAGCCAATGGAACACTTGCGATTTCAGATTTTGTCATCTGCATTATTTTATCACTTGGAATCGTTGGACCGTTGATCACAGTGGGTTCCTATACAGATGATCTTGGCAAGATCGGAGTGATTGTTGGTGAAGTGGCAGGAATTCTGGAACAGCCGGAGCTTGAACGTCCAGAGAAAAGTAAAAGTGTTCCAAAAGATAACTCCGTTACTCTTGAAGATGTCAGATTTGGTTATCACGACAAAGAGATTCTGCATGGAGTAACTATGGAGCTAAAAGCAGGAACGGTAAATGCAATCGTAGGACCTTCCGGAAGCGGCAAGTCGACCATCGCAAAGCTGATTGCGTCCTTGTGGGATGTGGATTCCGGAAGTATTAAAATCGGTGGAGTTGATGTCAAAGAAATGTCGCTTGCAGATTTTAATCGGAAAATTGCATATGTTGCACAGGATAATTATCTGTTCAATGAAACGGTACGTGAAAATATCAGACAGGGAAATCCGGAGGCTACAGATGAACAGATCATCGAGGTGACAAAGAAAAGCGGATGCTATGAATTTATCATGCAGCTTGAGAACGGATTTGATACGGTTGTAGGAGGTGCAGGAGGACATCTGTCAGGAGGAGAGAGGCAGCGTATCTCCATTGCAAGGGCAATGCTGAAGGATGCTCCGATTGTAATCCTTGATGAGGCAACTGCTTATACGGATCCGGAAAATGAGGCGATTCTGCAGAATTCTATTGCAAAACTGGTAGCAGGGAAGACACTGATCGTAATCGCACACAGGCTTTCTACCGTTAAGGACAGTGATCAGATCTTTGTCGTAAATGATGGAAATGTAACAGCACATGGTACACATGAGGAACTACTGATGTCATGCCCGCTTTATAAGGAAATGTGGGATGCCCATATTTCTGTAAAAGATACGGTGAAGGAGGGAGAATGATATGTTTGGAATTCTGGCAAAATTCTTTCGTTTTTCAGGCAGGGAAAATGGTAATAAATTTAAACTGTCGATAGTGATCGGACTTATAGAGGCTCTCGCTTCAGCAATGAAGATACCGGCTATTATGTACATATTGATTGGTTTGATGAGTGGAAAACCAATAGGAAAATATATTGGTGGTTCAATTGCGATCATGGTGATTGCAATTGTAGTTGATGTCATCTGTAAGAGATACTCTACAGTGCTTCAGACAGAAGGAGGATATAATGCGAGTGCTTTTATGAGAATCAAGATTGCAGAGCATCTGCGTTATCTGCCGATGGGATATTTTAATGCCAACAGCATCGGGGAAATTTCTTCTATTACGACGAATACAATGGAAACACTTGGCGATGTAGCTGCGAGAGTGGTTATGCTGACCATGCAGGGAATTCTGGAAACATCCATGATCATTCTTATGCTGTTTATTTTTGACTGGAGAATCGGACTGATCGCTGCAGCAGGAGTACTTATTTTCTTTGGGGTCAATTCTGTGATGCAGAATGCGGGTAAAAAAGATTCAGAGCAAAAAGTGGTATGCGATACGGAACTTGTAAACCAGATCATGGAGTATCTGCAGGGAATATCAGAAGTTAAATCATACAACCTGCTTGGAAAACAGGCGAAAAGATTAAATGATGCAAATGAAGCATGTGAAAAGATCAATACAAAGATGGAAATGCTGTTTGTGCCCTATCATTTTCTGCAAAGTGTGATAACCAAAATTACAGGTGCTGTGATCGTGGCTTGCAGTGCATATTTTTATATTAATGGAACTATGAGTGCGGTCTATGCAATTGGTATGACAATCTCAGCATTTATGCTTTATGCCAGTCTGGAATGTGCAGGGAATTATTCATCTCTTTTACATGTGGTAAGCGTATGTGTAGATAAAGCAAATGCAATATTGGAGCTGGATACCATGGATATCGACGGTAAAGAAATACAGCCGGAAAATTACGATATCAGACTTTCTAATGTTTCGTTTTCTTATGACAAACGGAAGATCATTGATGATATATCGCTCTCTATTCCGCAGAAAACGACGACAGCAATCGTTGGACCATCTGGTGGAGGAAAATCAACACTTTGCAATCTGATTGCCAGGTTCTGGGATGTGGATTCCGGGGAAGTGACACTTGGAGGTGTGAATGTAAAAGACTACAGCATGAACAGTCTGATGAGTAATTTCTCATTTGTGTTTCAGTCGGTGTATTTGTTTGCAGACACCATTGAGAATAATATTAAATTCGGACGCCAGGATGCAAGTCATGAGGAAGTGGTGGAAGCGGCGAAGAAAGCATGTTGTCATGATTTCATCAGCAAACTTCCGAATGGATATGACACAGTGATCGGAGAAGGAGGAGCCACACTTTCCGGTGGTGAGAAGCAGCGTATTTCGATAGCCAGAGCGATTATGAAGGATGCGCCAATCGTCATATTGGATGAAGCAACGGCAAATGTTGATCCGGAGAATGAAAAGGAGCTGATGGATGCAGTAGATGCACTTACAAAGGAAAAAACGATTATTATGATTGCCCACAGATTAAAAACAGTCAGACATGCAGACCAGATTGTGGTTGTTGAAAAAGGAAGAATTGCACAGCAGGGAACACATGAGCAATTAATGAAACAGGAAGGTATTTATAAGAGATTTGTGGATGCAAGGCAGCAGGCGGTAAGTTGGAAACTGGTGCACTGAGAAATAATCCACAGTTGGTGAATATCCAAATTGAATTGTCTGAAAGAGATTTAATTTAAGTTTCGCTAAGTTTCACTTATATAGGCAGAATGAGGGATATTCAATAAAGTAATATGAAAAAAGCACTGAAAACCGTTGGATTGATATGCTCCCCATATGGTAGACAATGGAAATATCCAAAAATCTATCATATGAGGAGCATATTTTTATGTCTAGGAAACAGTATAGTAAGGAGTTGAAACTTGAGCTCGTAAAGAAACACCTTCCAATAAAAGAGCATAAAGGGCTAAAGGCGGAAATTAGTTTTTCATTTTACGGTTGCAAAAAAATAACACAAAAATTAGCACTCACCTCTTGACAGTGCTAACAAATAGTGTTATATTTCTCCTAGAACAAGAAAAAAGCACAGCATTTCCGGTATGCGAATATTGGAAATGCTTTTCATAGAATAGGAGGAAAGCCTATGAACATC
>OHZJ01000174.1_pt1 | contig 35705 bp, 32 predicted proteins | sample 1580411 | NCBI WGS metagenome assembly OHZJ01 (sample SAMEA3882519, study PRJEB24775) | human gut metagenome | biome: human-associated habitat; feature: intestine environment; material: feces | place: Netherlands | collected 2009/2010 | reverse complement strand
TTCAAACGGATGAAGGCAAGTCCCCACCTACAGTTTATTGCTTTTCGCAACCACATAGGAGACTTCTTTGATTCGGTTAAAATATTTCAGACAGATATAACATATCTGAACATATAAAATACAAAAGAAAAAGCAGCCATACAGTTGCGAAAAGGAGAATATCTTAAGTAATCAAATTTGTTGACTAATGTGATCAAATGTGTTTAAAAGTACTCAAAAGAGTAAATTATTATGAACACATCAAATATCACAAATTACAAGCCAAAAGATTTTGCTGAACTGTTAGGTGTATCCGTAAAAACATTACAGCGTTGGGATAGAGAAGGAACTCTAAAGGCAAACCGAACTCCAACTGATAGACGTTATTACACTTATGACCAATATCTACAATTCAAAGGAATAAATACTAAAGATGACCAACGTCAGGTAGTTATTTATGCCAGAGTATCTACGAGAAATCAAAAAGATGATTTACAAAATCAAGTTGCTTTTTTACGACAGTTTTGTAATGCTAAAGGCATTATTGTAGACCAGTGTATTGAAGATTATGGAAGTGGTCTTAATTACAATCGTAAAAAGTGGAATGAATTGTTAGATGAAGTGATGGAACAAAAAATCAAAACCATAGTCATAACACATAAAGATAGATTCATTCGGTTTGGGTATGAATGGTTTGAAAAATTCTGTATGAAGTTTAATACGACTATTGTGGTTGTGAACAATGAATAATTATCGCCACAAGAAGAACTGGTGCAGGACATTGTTTCAATACTCCATGTGTTCTCCTGCAGGTTGTATTGACTCCGTAAGATAGAAAGAGATGAGGAAATTGCTAAAGAGCTTCAAAACGGAAATAAATCCGTCAGAAGTACAAAAGGTCAGGATTCATAAAACGATAGGAACCTGTAGATATATTTACAACTTTTATCTTGCTCACAATAAAGGACTTTACGATAAAGGCGAAAAGTTTATGAGCAGTAATAAGTTTAGAGTCTGGCTTAACAATGAATATCTTCCTGAGCATCCAGAGTGTTCGTGGATTAAGGAAGCTTATTCAAAAGCAGTAACGCAGTCAGTCAATAATGGACAGGCTGCTTTTACAAGATTTTTCAATCATCAAAGTGCTTTTCCGAATTTCAAAAAGAAAGGTATATCTGATGTAAAGATGTATTTTGTAAAGAATAATCCAAAGGATTGCCGTTGCGAAAGGCATAGGATTAACATTCCGTCACTTGGCTGGGTTCGTATTAAAGAAAAAGGATATATTCCCACGACCAAAGATGGATATGTGATTAAAAGTGGTACTGTCTCAAAGAAAGCTGACAGATACTATGTTTCTGTTCTTGTAGAAATTCCCGATAACAAGATAGCCGATACCTTCAATGGTGGAATTGGCATCGACCTTGGATTAAAGGATTTTGCCATTACTTCCAGTGGTAAAACTTACAAGAATATCAATAAGTCGGTACGACTGAAAAAGATTGAGAAAAAACTTATTCGGGAACAGAGAAGTCTTTCCCGAAAATATGAAAATTTAAAGAAAGGAGAAGTCACTCAAAGAACAAATATACAAAAACAAAAGCTAAAGGTACAGAAACTTCATCATAAGATAGACAGTATTCGTACAGATTACATCAATAAGACAATCGCTGAGATAGTGAAAACCAAACCATCTTATATAACGATTGAGGATTTGAATGTAAAAGGTATGATGAAGAATAAACACATCTCTAAGGCAGTTGCATCGCAGAAGTTTTATGAATTTCGTACAAAACTTCAAAATAAATGCGATGAGAACGGTATTGAACTTCGCATAGTTGACAGATGGTATCCATCATCCAAGACCTGTCATTGCTGCAAAGCTATCAAGAAAGATTTAAAACTTTCGGACAGGATTTTTCAATGTGATTGTGGCTATATCGAAGATAGGGATTTCAACGCTGCACTTAATTTGAGAGATGCAATAACTTACGAAATTGCTTAACCAAAACGCAAACGTAAGTATGTACCGAAGGCTATTTCGGGAATTTACGACTATGGAGTGCACTAGAACTTGTGAGTAGATATGATTTCGGTCAATCCAAAGCATGCACGGTGACATAGTAAGTAATGTTCGTGAGAACTTACATTATCTCGATGTGAGTATGTTTAATCACATTTTGAGTGGCAGTATTTTTATGTATACAATGAAAGAAGTTTGTCAGATTGTTGGATGGAGCTATGAAACATTAAAATATTATTGTAAAGAAGGGCTGATTCCTAATGTAAAGAGAGATAAGAATAACTATCGTGTCTTTGATGAAAATAATATAGAATGGATCAAAGGCTTACAATGTTTAAAGAAATGTGGAATGAGTTTAAAGGATATGCGCATGTATCTTGATTATTGTATGCAAGGTCCTGTTTCTATTCCTGAGCGTGTAGATATGCTCAATGAGACAAAAGAAGATCTAGAAAGAAGACTATCAGAAATACAAGAATCTTTAGACTATATTGAACAGAAAAAAGAACTCTATAGAGATATGCAGGAAGGTAAGAAGCCTTATGTAAGTTATGTATATCATGTAGAGAATTAGGTGATACTATGATAGGTACAGTAGATTTTAATATGATTCTAGAATTGAATCATTTATTGAAGAAGAAAGGCTATGATTATTCTGTTCATTCTATTGGTGGATGTGCAAGTTGTGGTCTTAATTTGAGATGTGAGGGAGAAGAAAGTGATTTAGAAGATGTGATGAAGGTCATAAATGACTTTCTTAAGAAGAAGTGGTTAAAGGCTGTTCCTAGTTTAGAAGATCCCTATACTCTTGGTATCATCTCTACATTTCATAAGGAGGAGAAGTGATGTTTCAGTTAAACTATCAAAGTCATAAATCTGTCTATGAACAGATTGTAGACAATATTAAGGAACAGATTATGACAGGTGTATTAAAAGAAAATACTCAATTACCAACAGTAAGAGAACTCTCTCAACTATTAACTATTAATCCTCATACAGTTCAAAAAGCATTTCAGACATTGGACCAGGAAGGCTATATCTATACAATTGCGAATAAAGGTACTTTTGTATCATCAAGAAAACATGTAAAGATAGATGAACAGAAAGTCGATGATACGATTCATATGATTGTAGAAGGTTATAAAGAATTAATCCACATGGGTATGACTCAAGATGAAATACATAATAAGATTCTAGAAAATATGAAAGGAAGCCCTCATGATTAAAGTAAAAGATTTATATAAAGTGATTGATGGTGAGGTTGTCCTTGATCATCTCAATATGCAGGTAGAAGAAGGATCTATCTATGGTTTGATTGGTCCTAATGGAGCGGGTAAAACAACACTCATTAGACATCTTGTGGGTGTCTTAAAACAAGATACAGGAAAGATTTTTATAGAATCACAGCCTGTTTATGAAAATATAGAAATAAAAAGAAAGATAGGCTATATTTCTGATGAGATGTATTTCATAGAAACAAACTTAGAAAGAAATGCGAAAGTCTATAAAGACCTTTATCCATCATGGAATCAAGAAAGATTTGAAGAACTCTACAAAACATTTAAATTAAATCCTACAAAGAAGATACAGACATTTTCTAAAGGAATGAGAAAACAAGCATCATTTTGTTTAATTATGTCTACAATGCCTAAATATCTTATTTTAGATGAACCTATAGATGGATTAGATCCAGTCGCAAGAAAATTAGTTTGGAAATATATTATTGATGATGTTGCTCAAAGGAATCTAACAGTTCTTATTTCTTCTCATAATTTAAAAGAATTAGAAGGAATAGTGGATCATGTAGGTATATTGTATAAAGGTAAAATTATGAAGGAGTTTGATTTAGAATATATTCAAACGCATATTCATAAAATACAGATTTCATTTGGAGATAAAGAAGTTCATTTAGATGATTTAAATATTGCGTATCAGGAGGAAAGAGGTTCAGTAAAAATACTAATTATTGAAGACTCTCTTTCTAATATTAGAAAGGTTATAGGAGATCAATCTCCTCTTATCTTTGATATACTTCCTTTAAGTCTGGAAGAACTCTTTATATATGAAGTAGGAGGGGAAGATGATGATGTCCAAAAACTCATATTTTAATAAAACCTTCTTTAAAAACCTTATGAAACGTTTCTGGATCATTGGTTTAGGGATGATGGTATCCTATGTTTTATTATATCTTTATCCTATCTACCAGGGTGCAAGTTCAGAGGGGTATCAATACTATGCAGCCTATCTCAAGGGATCTTATTTTATAGGTAATCTTATTATCTCTACTATTGCGATACTTACAAGTGTGGCTTTACTCTATTTCTATCATAACCGTACAGCCTCTACAATTATTCATTCTATGCCTATTAAAAGATCAGAACTCTATTGGACATCTTTTATTGCAGGAATGATTTTAATGTTTGTACCTCTTATTCTTACAACAGGGATACTTATATTCTATGGGAAAACAATTCCTTTATATTATAGAGAACTTTCAATCAACCATTGTCTAAGCTGGTTTTTGATTCAAAGTGCAATCATATTCTTTGCGTATGGCATTACACAATTCTGTGGTATTATCACGGGTAATCTCTATACACATTGTATATTAGGAATATTTTTTAATAGTTTACCTTGGCTTAGTTCACAGTTTTTTACTATTCTTAAATCAGCCTTTACTTATGGTGTAGAAGAACCTTCTGTCGCTTTTGAGAACTATTCTACTGCCTTCAATTATGTATTAAATCTAGAAAAATGGCTCACATTACGTACTCTTGCTTATTTGACTATTTATATTGCGATAGGCATCAGTTTAGTCTTTATTGCCTATTTCATTTATAAACGTGTTAAATTAGAATACATCGGTTCTTCTGTGGTTTTTGACCGTTTAAAAGATATAGTTGTCATTATAGGGACTCTTGTACTCTCTTCATTTGTGACATTCTTATTTATATCCAATGAAACATCTATTCATACAATGCGTATCACTTTTGTGATTATAGGTATCATTGATTCATTTATAGGTTACTATATTTCAAGAATGATTGCAGATATGACACTTTATGTCTTTAATAAGAAGAACTTTAAGAAGTTTATCATCTATCTTGTGGTCTTCTCACTCATGTGCGTCTTCTTTGTATTTGATATCACAGATGAAGAAAATAAGATTCCAAAAACAGGTACTGTATCTTATGTGACATTCAGTTCTGATTATTCAGGTAATCAGGATGTTAAACTGAATGATTCAGATACAATAGATATAATTCATGATATACATAAAGATATCTTAAAAGCACCACATAACTCTAATGATTCTTCTCATTATTTCAACATTACTTATCATCTCGTAGATGGTAAAACACTCACACGTTCCTACAACATCTCACAGGACTGCTTTGATAAATATGTGAAGGATGATATGAAGTCTCTTTATACAAATGTCTCTTATATGAACCAGATCTTTAGAAATATGCATTGGGTAGAAGTATCTGTTATGAACTATAAAGATGATACAATGGACGATACAGTCTATTTAAAAGAAGATGATTTTAGAGGTTTGAAATATGCCTTAAGAAAGGACTATGAAACTCTTTCGATGGATACTATTTCAGACGCAATTAATAACTATAATTATAGTATTGAAGTCATTAATGATGCAGATTATGTACTGACTTTCTATATTAATAAGGATTTTGAGAATACAGTGACATACTTTAAAAAGACAGGTTATTATAGAAAGATATTTAAGTAAAAAGACGTATCACCAAAATAGGTGATACGCTTTTTACTTTACAATATAGAATTGTGCACTGTAGGCAGGTAATCTCATTTCTATTTCATTTTTTATATGAATTTCTTTATCTAGATTATGTGATTTACCACTATATAATTCATTATCTGAATTTAATAGAAGATTCAATGTTTCAGGTTGATCTACTTTATAAGTATATGTCTTATCTACATTGTGGAAGTTAAAGAAAGCAACTATTGTTTCTTTATCACTCATACGTTTAAAGACATAAATACAATCTTGTTCCTGATGACAATCCACCCATTTAAATCCTCTTTCACTAAAGTCATATTGTGATAAAGAAGGATGTGTTAAATAGATGTTATTTAATTCTCTCATGAAATGAAGGAAAGAATCATGCATAGGATACTTCAATAAGAACCAATCTGGTTCCTTTGTTTCATCCCATTCTCTAAACATCGCAATCTCATTACCCATGAAGTTAAGTTTCTTACCAGGATGCGCAAACATATACATATAAAGTGCTTTGACCTGTGCAAACTTCTCTTCATACTCACCATACATCTTATCAATAATAGTCTTCTTACCATGTACCACTTCATCATGTGAGAATGGAAGAATAAAATGTTCATTATAGAAATACATCATAGAGAATGTAAGCTTATGATAGAAAGAAGGTCTTTCTTCTGGAGTCTTCATAAAGTAATCTAATGTATCATTCATCCAACCTAAATCCCATTTATAATCAAAACCTAAACCACCTTGGTCAACAGGACGTGTTACACCTTGATAAGAAGATGAATCTTCGGCAAAAAGAAGAGCATGAGGCACTCTCTGTTTAAGTCCTTTATTAAAGTTCTGAACAAAGCGAATCGATTCTCTATTCTCTCCACGACCACTATTACCCTGCCAGTAAATAAGATTACCAACTGCATCTAGTCTTAAGCCATCAATATGATATTCCTTTAACCAGTAATAAGCAGAAGAATTCAAGAATGAACATACATCACCACGAGAATGCTGGAAATTACATGTACCCCATTCACTCTTACCTACTGCATCATTAGGATAATTATAAAGAGGTGTACCATCATAGTTATTCAAACCAAATCCATCAATCGCAAAATGAACAGGTACGAAATCAAGAATAACCGCAATATTATTTTCATGACACTTCTCTACAAAATATCTTAAATCATCAGGAGTACCATAACGAGATGTAGGGGCAAAATAACCAGTAGGCTGATAACCCCAGCTTAAATCATTAGGATATTCATTTAAAGGCATGATTTCTAAGAAGTTATAATGATTTTCTTTTAAATAAGGAATAATTAAATCAGCCATTTCACGATATGTATACCAGTCATCTGCTTCTTCACCTGGTTTCTTCCAAGAACCAAAATGCATTTCATACACATTAATAGGCATATCTTCACTAAATCTTTGATTCATCCAAGCATCATCATGGAATGTATACTGATTCATATCAAAAATAATAGATGCATTATTAGGACGTACTTCACTTGTATACATATAAGGATCACAGTGATCTACAAAAGACCCATTATTATAAATACGATACTTATACATCTGTCCCACTTTCGCATTTGATATAGTCGCTTCAAAGAACTGCCCATTTCCACAACGGTTCATAGGTGTTTCTTGCCAGTCATTAAATTCCCCAATAACTGCCACATGAGATGCTGCTGGCGCATATGTTCTAAAAGTCACGCCATTCATATGAACAAAAGCACCTAGATACTTATAAGTCTCAAATTCCTGCCCATTATAAAAATTATTAAAATCCATATGTTACCCTCCAATTTCTCTACTTTAATCATAAGATAATTAGAAGAAAATTTCATCTGACATTTTAAACGATTTGTTTGGAATTACACATGTAAAAACCCTCCACTTAAGGGAGGGTTTGGTGATGATTATAAGTGATAATCCATAGGATATGTTAAGTATTCTAATGTATCTAACTGATCAACAGTGACAACTCCAGCTGGGGCTCTAAGTAAACTAGGAATTCTGTTTACTATAGTAGCACATGTATGTTCTACTGTAGCTGGTTTAACTACATGGAATTCAGTATCTGGTTCGCCAGTAATCTTCCAATCACACATGTCACCATCATCAGGACCATAGACCTTACCAATGCACTGTGTTTCAATAATAGGACCCTGGAATGTTTCTGTAGTAACGACTGCAGCCATACCAATACAATTTCCTTTTGGAATTGTTTCACCCATTGTTTCAGAATACAAATCAGTATCATGGAAATAAGGCACACATTTTTGTGTCTGTGACTTAATAGTCCATCCCATACGAGATGCGAGAGCTTCATTTGAGTTCCATACATAAGATGGTTCAATTTCTTCAGGATGGGCAATTGTTGCTTCAAACTCTTCAGGTGTTAAACCTACACCATGTGCTTTCGCAAGGGCTAGACCATATTCTTCTACATTATAACTAACTGCCCCTTCAATCTTAGTAATAGTATGACAAGAACCAGCTACTAAACCAACCATGTTCACCCAAAATGTATCTTCCATACCACTACCTACAAATGTACATCCTGTTTCTTTCGCAAGAACATCTAACTTATTCATTCTTACTGGATCAGTTGTCCATGCATCTGTTGCTTCTTCACATGTAGTGATGACATTAATACCTCTACTTAAGCACTTTTCAAAATGATCAAAACAATCACTCACAAGTGAGAATAATGTCACAACTGCAACATCCGCATCACAATGATCTAAAACTTCATCTGCATCACTGCTGATCTTTATTCCAGTCTTAATACCTAGTTCTGCATAATCACCTACATCCATGCCCACGATTGCAGGATTATTATCAATGGCTCCGACAATCTGCGCACCTTTCTCATACAAATAGCGTAAGATGTATTTACTCATCTTACCACAGCCATACTGTACAACTTTAATCTTTTCCATATGAAATACCTCCTAACTAAAGGATAAACCCTCATCAATGATGAGGGTCAACCTTTTTATAGGCAATTGGGACTTGTAATCTTAGATACATAGAACGTTCATTATCTTTAAAGAATGTGAGTTCTATTAATACTTCACATATATAATCACCAATCACTTCATAATTATTCTCCATACAATACTTTAGTAATCTTCCTGCATACTCTTTCTCATTATTAAAATCATCCATATAAATACAAGCATACATACCACTTTCTAATGTCTGTACAGATTCCTTTTTTGGAAAGTGTTCATCCACAAAAATAAATATATCATGTGTAATAAACTCCTGTTTCAGGAATCTCTTTCTCTTAAGAAAAGTTCCCACATTACAATAATAGACTTGGGGAAGATGTTCTTCTAGTAATTGATCTTTGAATTCTTTGAGTATTACTTCATACCCATCCTGATCATAATCATAGAAGTTCTTATTCACTCGTTTGGCATAGATGTGACGTTCATCAATATACTCAGTTGTTAAAGTGCCAGGTGTAGGGGATTTACGGTATCTTTCAAGAGAATAGATTGTACGTTTTATTGCATCTCTTTTGCGTATAATATCATCCACCTCTTTCTCTATAGAACGCTGTTTCTTAATGAGTATTGCTTCTATAAGAGTAGGATCCTCTTTATCTAGTAATTCTTTGATTTCCTTCAAGTTCATTCCCAACTCTTTCATATACCCTATGAGATCAAGTCTTGCATTCTGCTTCATATCATAATAACGATATCCTGTATCTTCATCAACACAGATAGGTGTCAATAATCCCCACTTATCATATAAACGGAGCGTATTAATACTCACATGATTAATTTTAGCCATCTTCCCAATAGAAATTAAACCCTCATGCATACAATCACCTCTTTCTATAATTCTACCATTTTTACAAGACTAACTTGTAAGAAAAATGTTAGAATGGGGAAAAGAGGTGGTTAAGGTATGTCTATACTTACTGATACAATTAGAAAACAGTTCAAAGAAGGGGACGATATCAGAGATGAAGGTTTGACTACACCTGATACAGTTCAACGATTTGATAATATTCTTTATGGTGATGATCCAGAATGGAATACAATGGATCTCTATATTCCTAAAGAAGAAAAAGAAAAACTTCCTATTATTATTAGTTTCCATGGTGGAGGCTGGTTTATGGAGATAAGGAAAGATATCAATATTATTGCATGAGTCTTGCAGAAAGAGGTTTTGCGGTCATTAACTTTACTTATCGTCTCGCACCAGAATTCAAACATCCTGCACCTCTTGAAGATATGAATCAAGTTGCTCATTGGATCATGAATCATGCAAAGGATTACTTTTTAGATACAGAACATATATATGGTGTAGGAGATTCTGCAGGAGCGCATTTACTAGTTCTCTATGCATCTATTCTTACAAATAAGGAATATGCTTCTACTTATGACTTTAAAGTACCAGAAGGCTTTCAATTTAATGCACTCGCATTAAATTGTGGTGTTTATAACATCACGCCTGAACTAGAATCGACAGGAGAACTTATGAAAGAATATCTGCCAAATGGAGGAACAGAAGAAGAATTTAAAGCAATCGATCCAAAACAATATATTACTTCAGACTTCCCTCCATGCTTTGTAATGACAGCAGAAGGGGACTTCTTAGTAGAAGATGCACTTACAATGAGTCAAGTACTGACTCATCATAATGTCCCTCATATGTATAAATATTATGTAGGAGACAAACCATTAAACCATGTTTTCCATTGTAATATAAAACTCAAGGAAGCAACAAAATGTAATGATGAGGAATGTCAATTCTTCAGGAACTATTAAAAGGGGTAATTTAAAATAACTAGGGTGCATTTCTTTCCCTTTACTTTTCGCATTATTCAAATTATTTTTAAACAATTCAGTCCATGTTTAATCTTTCACTTCATCAATATGAAAACTATTTCTAGTAAATATGAAAATGAGTTGATCCATAACTGTATCTCCTGTATTTATTCAAACATACAAAAAAAGGTTGCAACAATTACTGTTGCAACTTTTTATGTCTTATAACCCTGTATAACCCATTAAATCAAAGTCTACCTGCTTAGCAACGTCACGGCCTTCTCTAATAGCCCATACGACTAAAGATTGACCTCTACGGACATCACCTGCACTATATAACTTACTAATATTAGTATGATGATCATTTTCATCACATTTTACAGTATTTCTTGCATCTAATTCTACACCAAATGCATTAATCACTGGTTTTTGTGCCCCAATAAATCCTGCCGCAATAAGCACTAGATCACAAGGTACTGTCTTTTCACTACCAGGTACCTGTTCAAATGAACGACGACCATCTTTTACTACAGTCTGTAGTTTTACAATCACAGCCTGTTTTACATTACCCTTACTATCAAGAATAAATTCTTTTACTGTACTATTATAAACACGAGGATCTTCACCAAATACGGCAATGTTTTCTTCCTGTCCATAATCAGTTTTCTTGACTAAAGGCCATTCTGGCCATGGGTTAGAATCCGCTCTAACAAGTGGTGGTTCAGACATCATTTCTAGCTGTAATACAGACTTTGCGCCATGTCTAATTGCGGTACCAACACAGTCGTTTCCGGTATCACCACCACCGATGACTAATACATTCTTACCTTTCGCATTAGGATACTGTCCATCCTTGAATTCACTATTTAATAATGACTTAGTCACCTGAGTTAAATAGTCTACAGCGAATAGAATATTATTACCTTCTCTACCAGGCACATTAATATCTCTAGGTTCCTTAGCACCTACTGCAAGAATAACTGCATCATATTTACTTAATAATTCTTTTGCCTGTTTCTTAGTTGTAATGTCTTTATTTGTAAAGAACTTTATACCTTCTGCAATCATCTTATAAATACGACGATCAATGATATTCTTCTCAATCTTCATATTAGGAATACCATACATTAATAGTCCACCTAAACGATCTTCTCTTTCATATACATCACAATCATATCCACGTTGATTAAGTGTATCTGCAGCAGCTAAACCAGCAGGACCAGAACCAATAACTGCGATTCTTTTACCAACACGCTTTAATGGTGGTTTTGGTTCTTCTAATAGATGTTCATAGGCATATTCAATAATCGCATGTTCATTCTCTTTTACTGATACTGCTTCACCATCTAAAGAACATGTACAAGCTTTTTCACATAATGCAGGACATACTCTAGAAGTGAATTCTGGGAAGTTATTAGTCTTCTTTAAACGTTTATGAGCCTGTTCATACTTACCTTTAAATACTAAATCATTCCATTCAGGAATTAAATTATTTAAAGGACAGCCAGAAAACATACCTTTAATCTTCTGGCCGTACTGACAAAACGGAATACCACAGTCCATACATCTTGCACCCTGTTTCTGCTGTTCTTTAGTAGACAAAGGGATATGGAATTCATCGAAGTTCTTAATACGTTCTGTAGGAGGAACCTCATAAGATGTCTCACGTGCATAATCTAAAAATCCAGTTTTCTTACCCATGACTATTTTCCTCCTTTCATAGCGGCATTAAATGCTTCTACCTTAGCCTGATCTTCATCTAGACCCTGTGACTGATAATAAGCAATCAGATCCATCATCTTCTTATAATCATGTGGAATGATCTTCTTAAACTTACCAATATATGTCTTGAAATCATCTAAGAACATCTTGGCTTTCTCTGAACCAGTATACTTATAATGATTTTCAATTAATTCTCTTACTGTTTTAATATCATATGGCTTATTGACTTCAGAATATTCTACAAGTGCACCATTTAGTTTTTCATATAAATCATTATTTGGATCATAGATATACGCAATACCGCCACTCATACCAGCAGCAACGTTTCTACCTGTTTCACCTAAAATAACAACTAAACCACCTGTCATATATTCTAATGCATGGTCACCGACACCTTCTACAACAGCCTTAGCACCTGAGTTTCTTACACAGAAACGTTCACCAGCAACACCATTGATATAAGCTTCACCACTTGTTGCACCGTATAAGGCAACGTTACCAATAATAATATTGTCTTCAGCCTTGAATGTAGCTTCATGAGGTGTCTTCACAATAATCTTACCACCAGATAAACCTTTACCTAAGTAGTCATTAGAATCACCTGTTAATTCAAGTGTTAATCCCTTAGGAATAAAGGCACCAAAACTCTGACCACCTGCACCAAATGCATGTACTGTAATTAAGTCATCTTCTACAAAATCACCTAAAGTCTTAGTCATATGAGAACCTAAGATAGTACCAAATGAACGGTCTGTATTAGATACTTCTACAGATACTTCTGTCTTCTTATGAGACTTGAGAGCCTGTTCTAATGTCTTTAATAATACCTTTGTATCAAGTACTTCATTTAATTTGAAGTCATATACATGAGCTGGATTAAAGCAGTTATGTGCATCATTTGCATATGTGCTATCTAAGATCTTAGATAAGTCTATATGATACTGATCTGCAATATCCTTCTTCTTTAATAAATCAGTATGACCAACCATTTCATCGATTGTTCTAAATCCTAGCTGAGCCATATATTCACGCATTTCTTCAGCAACAAACTTCATGAAGTTTACTACATATTCAGGTTTACCTGTAAATCTCTTACGTAAGATAGGGTTCTGAGTTGCAACACCTACAGGACATGTATCTAAGTTACATACACGCATCATAACGCATCCCATAGTAATAAGTGGTGCTGTCGCAAAACCATATTCTTCTGCACCAAGTAAACATGCAATCGCAAGATCTCTACCAGTTAATAATTTACCATCTGTTTCGATTACTACACGATCTCTTAAATCATTCATGATTAATGTCTGATGTGCTTCCGCAAGACCTAATTCCCAAGGAAGACCTGCACTATAAACTGAGTTTCTAGGTGCTGCACCAGTACCACCATCATAACCAGAAATAAGAATAACCTGAGCACCCGCTTTCGCGACACCTGATGCAATAGTACCAACACCTGCTTCAGATACTAACTTAACACTAATACGTGCTGCTTCATTCGCATTCTTTAAGTCATAGATCAACTGAGCTAAGTCTTCAATTGAATAAATATCATGATGAGGTGGTGGTGAAATAAGTGATACACCTGGAGTACTATGACGAGTCTTCGCAATCCAAGGATAAACCTTACCTGCAGGTAAGTGTCCACCTTCACCTGGTTTAGCACCCTGAGCCATCTTGATCTGTATTTCACTGGCAGAACATAAGTATTCACTTGTGACACCAAAACGACCACTCGCTACCTGTTTAATAGCTGAACATGTAGAATCACCATTAGGGCGAGTGACAAAACGTTCTGCATCTTCTCCACCTTCACCTGAGTTACTCTTACCATGTAATCTATTCATTGCGATAGCCATTGTTTCATGTGCTTCTTTAGAAATAGAACCATAACTCATAGCACCTGTCTTAAAACGTTTCACAATGTTTTCTACAGGTTCTACCTCTTCTAGAGGGATAGGTTTTCTCTTGCTGAAGTCAAAGTCTAATAAACCACGTAAGTTAATGCCTTCTTCTTCCTGACCAATAGTTTCAGAGAATTCCTTAAATAACTTGTAATCACCTAAACGTGTAGCCTGCTGTAATAAGTGAATTGTCTTAGGGTTATAAAGATGGTTTTCTTTATGACTTCTTTCTTTATGGAATCCTCCAGAATCAAGTGTAGGATTTACATCATATCCAAGAGGATCAAAAGCCTGATTATGTAATGCATTTATATCAGCTTCGATATCCTTTAAAGTAATACCTTCAACTCTACTTACTGTATGAGGAAAGTATGTATCAATAACTTCTTTAGAAATACCAATGGCTTCAAAGTTCTGAGAACCACGATAAGACTGTAAAGTAGAAATACCCATCTTAGAAGCAATCTTGACAATACCAGAAAGTACAGCATGATTATAATCTTCTACTGCAGCATAGTAATCCTTTTCTAATAAGCCATCTTCTACAGCCTGATGAATTGTATCTTGAACAAGATAGGCATTAATAGCACTTGCACCATAACCAAGTAATGTCGCAAAATGATGTACTTCTCTTGTTTCACCAGATTCAATAATTAAAGCCATCTTCATTCTCTTCTTAGTACGTACTAAATAAGAGTTAACACTTGCGACTGCAAGTAATGCTGGAATAGCACAATGGTTATCATCTACACCACGGTCTGAAAGAATAATAATGTTTGCGCCACGATGATATGCTTTATCTACTTCAATAAAGAGATGATCTAAAGCTTTCTTAAGAGATGTATTCTTATAATAAAGTGTAGAAATAGTTTCACTTTCAAAATCATCTGTATGAAGATGTTTTAACTTAAGAATATCTGTATTTGTAAGAATAGGATTATGAATATGTAATAAACGACAGTTATCAGGTGAATCATTTAAGATATTTCCTTCAGTACCAATATCTAATGAAGTAGATGTGACAATCTCTTCACGAATAGAATCGATAGGAGGGTTAGTGACCTGGGCAAATAACTGTTTAAAGTAATTAAAGAGTGGCTGATGCATAGTACTCATTGCCGCAAGAGGGGCATCATTACCCATAGCGATAATAGGTTCATTACCATTAGTAGCCATTGGAATAATATAGTCTTTAATATCTTCATACTTATAACCAAAAGCAGTCTGTAATGTTTCTAACTTTTCATCACTAATGACTTCTACTCTTTCATTAGGAATCTTTAAATCCTTTAAGTATGTGAGGTGTGAATCAAGCCATTCACCATAAGGTTCCTTTTGTGCATAATAGTCCTTTAATTCGTCATCATTAATAAGAACGCCCTTCTTAGTATCTACAAGAAGCATCTTACCAGGACGTAAACGATCCTTAACCACAATATCTTCTGTAGGAACATCTAAAGAACCTACTTCAGAAGACAAGATTAAATAAGAGTCTTTAGTAATATAATAACGAGAAGGTCTTAAACCATTTCTATCAAGTACAGCACCCATTAATTCACCATCAGAGAATAAAATAGAAGCTGGTCCATCCCAAGGTTCCATGACTGTAGCGTTATAAGCATAGAAATCCTTCTTCTTTTTAGACATAGAAGGATTGTTTTCCCATGGTTCTGGAATACACATCATAACAGCACGAGGAAGTTCCATACCACTCATAACTAAGAATTCTAATGTGTTATCTAACATTGCAGAATCTGAACCATTTACATCTACAACAGGGAATACCTTTTCTGTATCTAATACATCACATTTCATGTTCTCTTCACGAGAAAGCATGTTGTTCGCATTACCTCTGATTGTATTAATTTCACCATTGTGGACAATAAAGCGGTTTGGATGTGCTCTTTGCCATGATGGATTTGTATTAGTAGAGAAACGAGAATGCACTAATGCAATCGCACTCTTATAATCTTCATCCTGTAAATCACTAAAGAAACTTCTTAACTGTCCTACAAGGAACATACCTTTATATACAATAGTACGGCTAGATAGTGAACATACATAAGTATTTTCATTACTCTGTTCAAAAATTCTTCTTGCTTGATAAAGAAGACGATCAAAAGGAAGACCTACTTCACAATCATCAGGTTTCTTTACAAAACCCTGCATAATATAAGGCATCGCATCAATCGCTTTAGTACCTAATACCTCTTTATGTGTTTCTACCTTTCTCCATCCAAGGAAAGTCATACCTTCCTTAGTAATAATCTTTTCAAACATAGTCATTGCTTGATGTCTTTCTAGTTCATTCATAGGGAAGAAGAACTGACCTACACCATAATGACCTTCCTTAGGTAACTGGAAATCCTTTACACTCTTCTTAAAGAATGTATAAGGAATCTGTGTGAGGATACCAACACCATCACCTGTTTCTCCCTTTGCATCCTTACCTGCTCTATGCTCTAACTGTTCTACAATCTTTAACGCATTTGATACTGTCATATGCGTTTTTACACCTTTGATATTAACAACTGCACCAATACCACAGTTATCATGTTCAAAAGATGAATCATATAAACCTTTGTTCATGCACACACCTCCTATATAAGTGAACCTATATTACAAAATATTTTTATCATTGTAAAGAAAAATTGTTAATAAAGTTGTAAAATGTTTGCGAAATTTATGAATATACGAAAAATAACATAATATAACTTCATTAAAGCGAAATAGCATAATAAAAAGAAAGCCTTTACGGCTTTCTTGTGATAATTTCTTCTTGGATATGCTTAATACGATGATACATACCTGGATGATCATAAGAAGTATATTTAATAAAGTCTGCAGGATATAAATCTATATCATAATATTGATAAAAATCAATCATTTCATATTAAAAACTCTCTTTATTCATTACTGAAATTAAAAATATATAAAAATCATTGGTATTAATATTGAAATGCAAGCGCATACGTACTATAATACCCATAGAATCTAGAACGCAAATAAATGACTGCTTGAAATTGCAGAAGGACAAATATTATAAAACCATTTCTCAATTAATGCCTATCAACTTATTGTCATTCCTAAATACTGCGAATATATAATCCGGATTGTTCCTCACTGCATGTTGCCTCTAGATAAGAAAAAAAGAACCCTGCGAGGTTCTTTTTTTTCTTAGTCTACATTAGATGCATAGAAATGAGTTGTCTTATAGTTATACACAATACGTGATACATTAAATAACTGTCCATTAGAAAGATGTACATAATCTTCTACTTCTAATGCTGGACTACCTTCTTCTAATCCTAGAATAGAAGCTTCCTGTGCACTTAACTGTTTAACATGGAAATACTTATCTGCAAAACCAATACTTAACTTTAAATCATTCTTAATATAACTATAGATTGACTGACTTGCAATACGACGATCAAGTGAAGGCACAAGATCCTTATTGTAGTATGTATACTCAATAGCCATTGGTACACCATCCATCTTTCTTACTCTTTCAATATAATAGATAGGTGTAGTGAGTTCACATTGCATACGTTTTGATAGTTCTTCTCCAGCCATCATAATATGGAATCCCTTGACATCAGTAGTAATCTTATGACGTGGGGCATTCTCAGTAATACCACATGAACCATTCATCCATAAAGAATCATCATCTCTTGTATGACGTACAAATACACCACTTCCCTGAATAGAGAATAGGGTACCTTGTTTCTTTAAAGTACGGATCGCATTTCTAATTGTATTTCTGCTTACTTGATACTGTTCAATTAACTGATCTTCTGTTGGTAGCTTATCAGTATATTCATTTTTTTCTATTTTGTGGATAATATCTTCCACTACTTCTTGATATTTAGACATTTTTCATCACCGCCCACATATTAACATAACCTAACTTTTTGGTCTAGTGCGAAAATAGTGATATAATGCATTTTGAGGTGAAAAGTATGAATTTTACACAAATTAAGATGATTATTTGTGATATGGACGGTACTTTGTTGGATAATCAGAAGAATTTACCTCCACATTTTAATCAAATATATAAGGAATTATATGATAGAAATATCATTTTTGCGATTTCATCTGGAAGACAGATGGGAGAAGTGAGAAAGTATTTTAAAGGAAATAAAACTATCTACCTTATGGCTGAAAATGGTGGCTATATACAACATAACGGAGATACGTTATTTGCAGACTATATGAACCAGGAAGATGTATGTAAGCTTACAAACTTTGTGTTTACGCTTAAAGGCACGGCTCCTATGTTAAGTGGTAAGAAGGCTATGTATGCATTCAATAAAGATAAGGAACTTATAAGTAAGCATACAATTCACTTTAATATTACTTATGTAGATACAATAGAAGATATTGATGATGATATATTTAAAATTACAGTCTGCGATCCTATTGATCCAGTGAAGAACTGTTTGGAAGGACCTTTGTCTTGTATAAAAGGCTTTGAAGTGAAACCATCAGGAGACTGTTGGATTGATATTAATAAGAAGGGACAATCTAAAGCAGATAGTGTCGTCTTCTTGCAAAAGACATTAAGTATATCAGAAGAAGAAACGATGGTCTTTGGAGATTCTGATAATGATCTACCGATGTTTAAACATGCTTATTATAGTTATGCAATGAAGAATGCAGATCACTTTATACAAAGTAAAGCACGTTTTGTGACTCAAGAAGATAATGATCATGATGGGGTTATGAAGACAATACAGAAGATGATTGAAAATGAAGATGGATTATTGATTAACATATAGAAGAGGAGATATAAAATGAAAAAGATCGGATTTATTGGTTTAGGTATCATGGGGTTGCCTATGGCAGGTCATTTAATGGATGCAGGTTATGAAATGCATATTTATGCAAGACACCCAGAAAAAGTGACATCTTTAGTAGAAAAGGGGGCTACACTTCATTCTACTATTCATGATTGTGTGAAAGACGTAGATGCAGTCATGACTATTGTAGGTTTTCCACAGGATGTGGAAGAAGTTTATTTTAATGACAACAACATTCTTGATTCAGTAAAGGAAGGTACATATCTTATTGATATGACGACTACATCACCTACACTTGATCAAAGAATATATGAAGAAGGTAAAAAGAGAAATCTACACGTATTAGATGCTCCAGTCACTGGTGGAGATACAGGTGCAAAGAACGCGACTCTTTCTATTCTTGTAGGAGGAGACAAAGAAGATTATGAAGCATGTCTTCCTTTATTTGAAGCCATGGGTACTAATATTAATTATCAGGGTCCTAGTGGTTCAGGGCAACATGCAAAGATGGCCAATCAGATCATGATTGCAGGCGCATTATCTGGTGTATGTGAAGCACTCACATATGCATCTAGTAAAGGTTTGGATTTAGATGTTTTATTAAAGTCCGTCTCTACTGGTGCGGCAGGAAGTCATCAGTTAGATGCTTTTGGACCTAAGATCTTAAAGGCTGATTATCAACCAGGATTCTTTATGAAACACTTTATTAAAGATATGAAACTTGCTGATGAAGAAGCCAAAGAATCAGATATGACACTTAATGTATTAGAAACAGTATTAAGAAACTATCAGGAATTAGAAAAAGAAGGCTATGGTGACTTAGGTACACAAGCCTTAATGAAGTATTATAAAAAGCCCTAAGAGAGGGCTTTAAGCAACTCAGTCTTAGAAGCAGGGGTAAATCCCTGGATCATTTCTTTTGATCCTCCACCTTTGCTTTTAAGGCTTTTTAATTGTGTTAATATATCCAATGCATTATTCGCAGAACCTATGACATAACGATAACCTTTCTCATCATTTCCTACAAATACACCACCTGTACTATAAACATTGACGAGATGATTAGTCACTTCTCTTTGATTTATAGGTAAACAGTCTTCTACAAATAAATAAGCATGATCACATAAAGAAATCATATGTTCTTTCTCTAGTTGTGCATATTTGATTTCTAGAGCTGTTTTTTCTTCATACATCTTATTGACTTGTTTTACAAGTGTTTGATTGTTGGAAGAGAAAAGATGATAAAGTGATTCAAGATGATCAAAATCATCCTTAAAACGATGATAAGCACGTTCCCCAAATAAGAATATAAAACGTGTTCCTCGAGTTGTATGAATTACTTTGATGATCTTGAATACGCCTAATTCTCCTGTTCTTTTTACATGGGGTGCACAACATGCACATATATCGTAATCTTTGATCTCTACAATACGTACTTTACCTTCAATCTCTTTCTTAGAACGATAAGAGATATTCTCTAAATCATCAGGATAGAAACAATGAATCTCTTTATTCTCATAGATTGCCTGATTCACTTTCTCTTCTATTAAATCAATATCCTTGATATCACCATCATATTCTACTTGTCCTTCTTCACTATTGAGATGGAAACTCACATTATCATAACCATACATACTATGCACAATACCAGAAAGAAGATGTTCTCCCGTATGATTTTGCATAAAAGAATAACGTCTCTTCCAATCGATATGACCTTCTATTGTATCTCCTACATTGAAGTGATGCTTCTTAACATAATGGATAATCACATCATTCTTAATCTGTACATCCTTGACAGGAATATCATTAATAGTCCCTAAATCACATTCCTGACCACCTTCCTCAGGGAAGAAAAGTGTCTGGTCAAGAATGATTTGATTCTTGTTTACTTCTATTACTGTTGCCTTGAAATCTGTACTATAAGGCATTTCATCATATAATTTTATTGTTTTCATATATATCACCTTACATATTCTACCACAAACACTTGACCGAGAGGTACTACCGAGTGTTAAAGTGTTTTCATAATCTGTGAGTTATGAATTATAAATATTAATTTGTGTTAGAATAACATAGAAAAAGAAGGGAGAAATTATTGTGGATAAAAAGAAAACATCAGTCAATATGCTGGAAGGTTCAATATTTAAGAGTTTAGTTATCTTTATGATTCCAATTCTTATATCAAACATCTTCCAGCAATTCTATAACACAATGGATACTGCCATTGTTGGAAATACTTTAGGAATGACATCACTTTCTGCCATTGGTTCATGTGCAGCGGTCTATGACTTATTAGTAGGTTTTGCGTTAGGTATTGGGAATGGGTTATCTATTGTCACTGCAAGAAGCTATGGTTCAGGAGATGAAGAACTATTAAAGAAATCAGTTGCAGCTAGTTTTGTGATTGGTATTATATCTTCTATTGTGATTACTATTATTGCCTCTATTGGAATCAAACCATTACTTATTGCAATCAATGTATCACCGGACTTACTAAATGAAGCTTACAGCTATATTATTGTGATTGTACAATTCTTAGTCGTTATGTTTGCCTATAATCTATGTGCAGGATTATTACGTGCTATAGGGAATAGTTTAATGCCTTTAGTATTCTTAATCATATCATCCGTATTAAATATCGGTTTAGACTTATTCTTTATCACACAGCTTCATATGGGTGTAAGAGGAGCAGCAGTTGCGACAGTCATTGCCCAGGGGGTATCAGTCGTATTCTGTTTGATTTATATCTTTAAGAATGTCCCATTACTCGTACCAGAAAAGAGACATTTTAAATTTGATGCAGCTCTTTATAAAGAACTATTAGGACAGGGATATTCTATGGCTGTTATGAGTGCAATCGTTAATGCAGGTTCAGTTATCTTGCAGTCAGGTATCAATGGTCTAGGAAGCAAACAGATTATTGCAGGTCATACTGCTGCAAGAAAACTTTATATGTTCTTCAATATGCCATTTACTGCCATGGCTCAAGCAGCAAGTACATTTGTATCTCAAAACAAAGGCGCAGAAAATGTATCACGCATTCGCAAAGGTATGAAACAGATGTATATCTATGATGTCATTGTAGCCGCAATCGCAACCGTTATTCTATTATTAAGTGCCCCTACACTTGTATCATGGATTTCTGGTACAACGGACAAGACAGTCTTATACAATGGTTCACTTTATTTACGTATCGTAGCCCCTAACTATGCGGTATTAGGTATATTAATGCAGACAAGATTTGCCTTGCAAGGTATTGGACAGAAGATGTTACCACTTGTATCTAGTATTATTGAATTAGTTGGTAAGATTATCTTCGTATTCGCACTTATTCCAGTCTTTAAATATATGGCTGTCATCTTCTGTGAACCAGTCATCTGGGTCGTTATGACAATCTATCTATTAATCGTATTCTGGAGAGATCCATTCATTAAAGAGGCTTAGGCCTCTTTTCTTTTAATACCTATTTAGAAATATTTCTAAATAGGTATTGTATTTCTTGGCATTTATTGTATAATCTATTTAGAAAGTTATCTAAATAGGTGGTGAATATATGTTTGAGAAAACATTTAAAGCACTCAGTGCACCAGTAAGAAGAGATATTCTTAACTTATTAAAGAAAGGAAGGATGTCTGCAGGAGATATAGCTGCACAATTTGATATGACACAGGCCACTGTCTCATATCACTTATCGATATTAAAATCTGCAGACTTAGTAAGAGAAGAAAAAGATAAGAATTATATTTATTATGAAATTAATGCGACTGTGTTTGAAGAAATGTTGTTGTATTTTAAGTCTTTTTTAGGAGGAAATGATGATGTTGAAGAATAAATGGTTTAAGTTTAGTTTGGTATTATTTCTGTTGCCACTTGTATGTATATTAGTGACTTATAATAAGTTACCTGCACAAGTTGCAACACACTTTGATTTCCATGGTACACCTGATGGGTATATGAATAAGTTCTTAGGTTTATATGGTATGTGGGGCTTTATGCTAGTACTTCATATATTCTGTACCTTCATGACATTTAAGGATCCTAAAAAGAGTAATATACCAGAAGTAGGATTAAGAATCATATTAATGATCTGCCCAGTTATATGTTTGATGGTGACTCTACTTATTATTACATATAGTCTAGGTTATCGTTTTGATATGACATTTATCGTGAATATAGTAATAGGATTCATCTTTATTATTTTAGGTAATTACTTACCTAAAATAAAAAGAAACTATACTATAGGTATTCGTACTTCATGGGCATTAAATAGTGATGAGAACTGGTCACGTACACATAGATTTTCTGGTTATGTGTTTGTATTAACTGGAATGTTGTATATTGTCTTTAGTATGTTAGGTTATATGTTTATTGGTTTAGGTATTATACTTATATCTAGTTTACTATGTTTTGGATATAGCTATAGTTTATACAAGAAGGGGATTTAGTGGTTATCAGGTATGAGAATCAAAACTCATACCTTCTTTTTTTGATCTTTTTTATTTAGGTTTATAAAAACCTATTGACATATTAGCGATGAAGAGTAGAATTGTAGGTGTAGAAGATAAAAGGTTTGCAAAAACCTAAGGAGGAAAAAATATGGTAAGCAAAATAGAATTAATTTATCGTGCAAAAACAAAAAATATGGATAACAGTGCAGTACATTATTACATGAAGCTTCAAAGCTATCTTATTTATATCCAAAGACAGGGAAGAATCAAAGATATTCATTTTGATTTTGAAGATTACAAAATGTTTGAAGAGAAAATGAAAGAAGCAATTGAATCTTGTCAATTTAGCACCACTAAAGAAGTACTTGTTAGTATATTAAATAATAATCCCATCTATATTAGAGATGGAGCTAACGATATTTATAAAGAGTTGTTAGAATGTGAAGATAAAGAACTTCTTGAGGTATTCAAAATAGAATCTTTAATGGGTCCTATGTTATCAGGTTCTAACTATATAACAGAGGATTGTTTTTCTGAACTGGTACTAAAGCTTCATGAAGGAAGAAGTAATAAGAAAATCATTGATTTATGTTCTGGAAAAGGTCGATTCTTATCAGTTGTAGCTGATTCATTTCCAAAAAGTCAATTATTTGGAACAGAAATGATGGAATTAAATGTGATTGAGTCAAAAATGCTTTTAGATATGAAGAATACAAGATTTTCTATTATTTGTGCGGATTTGCTTTCTATATCATGCACTCCGGATTATGATTTGGTTTTTTCGGATTTCCCTTGGCACATGAGTACTCATCAAGATATTTGTGAGGATAAAGATGGTATTTTCACTTTTGAAAATATAAAGAAAAATACAAATTGGTTATTTGCAGGAAAAGCGATTAATTCGATAAATGAAAACGGACGTGCCTATGTTTTGATGCCAACAGGTGCATTAAACAGTACATTGGACGAAAAAATTCGTAAACAGGTTATTGATAAAGGATTATTAGAAATGTCAATATCTTTACCAGCGGCTACACGTTTCTTTACAAATATTGATTATTCACTTTTAGTATTTTCTAAGGGCAATGAAAATGTAAAAATGGTGGATGCAACTAGTTTTTGTACAAAAGGTTCAAAAAAGAAACTTAAGGTGAATGATATTATTAATGCTATTAATAATAATTCTAGTGAGTATGTGAAGATTATTGACAATAGTACAATTACTGAAAATTCCTATAAACTAAATAGTCAGCCATATTTTATGGAAAAGATTATTGTACCACATGCAAAACAGCTTCGAACAGTGGCGAAAACATTTAGAGGTATTCAATACAGTTCTAAACAATATACTGATCTAGGTCCTGGTGAAGGAAAGTATAGTGTTGTAAAAATAAGTGATATAAATGATGATTTTCTTGATTGTTCTAGATTATCTACTGTTGATATGACAGAAGATAAAGTACAAAAGTACTTATTAAAGGTCAATGATATCCTTATTGTTTCTAAAGGGTATGGTTTAAAGCTCGCATATGTAAAAGATTTATGTGGAAAGCAAGTAATACCAACAGGGAATTTAAATGTTATCAGAGTAAAGAATGGTGATGTTCTTCCGTTGTATTTATATATCTTTTTAATGAGTAGCAAAGGCCAAGCTTTATTAGAACAAAATTTAGCAGGTGCATCAATCAAGTCATTATCTAAAAAGGCATTAGATGAAATGGATATACCAGCTATTGATCTAGATACTCAAGAAGTGATTGAGAATAGATATCTTGTACTTCAGGATAAGATTGAAAAACTAAAGAAAGAATTAAAAGATTCAGAAGAGAAACAAAGCAGCATTTTTGAAAGTGAGGTGGAATCTTAATATGGTCTTATCAACTATTGAACTCGATAGAGTGATGACTTATGTATATGCTAAATTGTCATCAGAGTTAACTATTGCAAATCGAAGTAATGAACTAGAAGAATATTTAAGTAAGATTGGATGCACAGACTGTATAGAGAAGCACAATACTAGTTATCTTGCTCATAATGCGAAAATATTGGTGATTGGGGATATGAATATCAATTGTAAAAGCATTAAGAAAATAGCTAAGAAATGTGGAATTAAAGCAGATAGAATTGAAGTCATTAGTGAGTATGAGAAGTTAACTAATCTGAATTTTGAGAAGTATAGAAACAATACAAATTATTCAGATATCATAATCGGACCTACTCCACATAAAGTAAAAGGAATTGGTGGTTATTCGAGTGCTATATCAATGATGGAACATAATCCTGAGGAATATCCTAAGTTGATTAGAGCAGAAACAGCTGCTGGGGAATTAAAATTAACAGCCACATCATTCGAAGCAGCATTAAGACAAACACAGCAATATCTAGGTAAAATCAACTAAATATAACACCTTCTAATAAGTGATCATGGATAAGGGAAAAACTATTTCATTTTATTTTTTAAACGCCTAAATTATGTTGTTCTCAAGCGACAATATAGTGCATAAAAAATAAAATTAGTGTATAGTAGAGGATGGGTAAGGGAATAGCTCATACCAAAATCCGATTTCCTTACTATGATCACCGTAGGTGATCTTTTTTTGTGCATATATACAGGAAAAAATTAAAAATAATTTTTTTAACACCTAATAATAAGCATTGTCAGAGGGGTACCTGAGAAATTTTATTTTCAAAAGAGTATAATAATAGTAGAAGAAAAAATGTATATGAAAACGATTACGGTATATAATGTATTTATAACTGTTTATATTATTTTATAGAGAATGGGTGATGACGATGGATAAGAAGTATTTAGCACATATATCTGAAAATAGGGAACAGACAGTGTATGAGCATTGTGAAAATGTTTCACGATATGCAGAATTAGAAGCAAGAAGTGTTGGACTTGGTAGTACTTTGAAAATTGCTGGATTATTACATGATGTAGGTAAATTAACAGATGAGTTTAATGAGTATATTCATAAAGCAGTAGAAAATCCTAATTCTGTGAGAAGGGGTAGTATCAATCATTCTAGCGCAGGTGCAAAGTATATCATGGATTATGGGGCTAAACATAATATAAAATTTTCACCTGAATTGATTGCATACTCTATCTTTTCACACCATGGATTGAATGACTGCGTTGATGAAAATGAAGAAGATAAGTTTACACCTAGATTAAAGGTGGATGAGAATAGTTATCAAAACGTATTGAGTAATATAGAGCCTTTGATCACTACAGTAGATTTAAAAAGTTTATTGGAAAAGTCAGAAAAAGAATTTAATAATCAAGTTGAAAAGATAAAAAAGATTTGTATTGATATGAAATTCAGTTGTGATGAAAATAGTTCTTTTTTATTAGGATGTCTATTGTCTTATTTGATTGACGCAGATAGAAGAGATACTGCTGAATTTATGCAAGGTAAGATTAACAATAGAAAGACTCAAGAAGAAATCAATGAGTTATGGAAAGACTATCAAAAGAAGTTGAATCAAAAATTAGACAGTTTTAAAACTGTTACAAAGATTAATAAGTTACGTAAACAGATGTCTGATTATTGCTTTGATTTCACTAAAAATGGCAATGGAATATATAGACTTTCTATTCCTACTGGTGGAGGAAAAACTCTCTCAAGTATGCGTTACGCACTAGAATTAGCTAAGAAAGAAGAAAAAAGACATATCATATATGTTGCACCATTTCTATCGATTCTAGAACAGAATGCAAATGAGATAAGAACTATTTTAAATGATGATGACAATATTCTAGAGCATCATTCAAATGTATGTATTGATGAAAATAATGTCGAACAGCTGAATAGACATGAATTACTTGCTGATGATTGGAGTGCTCCTATCATTATGACGACTACTGTTCAATTTCTAAATACATTATTTGATGGAGGTATGCAGTCGGTGAGACGTCTTCATCAATTAACAAATGCGGTCATTATTATAGATGAAGCACAATCAATTCCTATAAAGTGTTTGAATCTTTTTACTACATTCATGAATTTCTTATCTTATTGTGGAAATTCTACGATTGTAATGTGTACAGCAACTCAACCGTTGTTTGAGAAAATCAATAGACCACTTCTGTATAAAGATAAGTGTAAGGATATGATTCCTAATATTGAATTCTTCTCTAATGAATTCAAGAGAGTACATATAGAAAGACCTGATAAGAAAGAATATGATTATGAGTCTTTAGCACAGTTTATATTGGATAAGATGGATCAAAATATATTGGTTGTTCTTAATACAAAAGGTGCTGTAAGAGGAGTATATAATGAAATTAAAGAATTAGTAAGTGATGATGTTGATGTTATTCAGTTGACTACTTATATGTGTGCGCAACATAGACTAGATATCATTAAGAAGATGAAGCAGTCATTATCAAGCCGAAAAACAATTTGTATTAGTACACAGTTGATTGAAGCAGGTGTAGATATTTCTTTCCAAACTGTTATTAGATCTTTAGCTGGATTAGATAGTATTACGCAAACAGCTGGAAGATGTAATAGAAATGGTGAAACAAGTGAAGGAATTGTCTATATGGTTGATGTGAAAGAAAATTTAAATCAATTGCGTGATATAAGAGAGTCAGTAAAGGCAACTAAACGTGTTCTAGATGATTATGATGGTGATTTACTGATGCCAGATGCTATCAGAAAATATTATGAAAGATATTATTATCCTAAGATGTCTGATAACAATGTGTATTGTCCAATGGATTATTGTCTTAAGAATCATCAATCTGTTAAAGATTTATTTCACTATTTATCGTCAAATAGAAGACCATCAGGCTATGCTTATCTACAATGTCAGGCTTATAAATACGCAGGAAAGAATTTTAGTGTGATTGAAAAAGGAAATACAGTCGGACTTATTACTCAATATGGTGAAGCTAAAAATATTGTGGAGGAAATGATGAATAATCCTTATGACTTGGCATTTGTGAAGCAATGTTTAAAGAAGTTGCAAAGGTATACGGTCAATGTCTATCAGACAGACACAAGGTTGAAAGAAATTGAGAACCGCCAAGGTATTACAAGATTTAATGAAGATATTTTGATTTTGGATGAAGGTTTCTATACAAATGAAGAAGGATTAAGTACTGAATTATCATTAGAAATATTCTAAAGGAGGATGAAGGATGGAACATAAGAATAGCATTGAATTCAAAGTGTATGGGAGATATGCCTTATTTACAGACCCACTTACAAAAACAGGTGGTGAAAAATATACATATCAGATTCCTACATATCAAGCACTAAAAGGAATATGTGAAAGTATCTATTGGAAGCCTACGTTTCAATGGGTCATTGATGATGTGAGAATCATGAATCCGATAAGAACACAGAGTCAGGGAATTAGACCAATACATTATCAGGATTCAAAGAATGATTTATCTATTTATACATATTTAAAGGATGTTGAATATCAAGTAAGAGCACATTTTGTATGGAATGAAAATAGAAAAGACTTGGTAGGAGATAGAAATGAAAATAAGCACTGGTTGATTGCGAAAAGAATGGTCGAACGTGGAGGAAGAAGAGATATTTTCCTTGGTACAAGAGAATGTCAGGCTTATGTCGAACCATGTAAGTTTGGTGAATCAAAAGGATACTACGATGATAGCAACATGTCATTTGGAATAATGGTTCATGGTATTACGTATCCTGATGAATCAAAAGTAGAAGATGGTAAAGGCGAAATGAGTATTAGATTATGGAAACCTGTGATGCAGGATGGAAGTATTCATTTTATTACACCAGATGAATGTCCTATTGTGAAAACTGTGGATAAGCAGGAAGTTAAAGTATTTGAAAAGGGTGTTAATTTTTCTGGATTAGATGAATTTGAGAAAGGAGGAGTATTGGGCGATGAGTTGGATAAGCAATTTGAGTAGCACATATGATCAATGTGAGTCATTAATCGGTAAGGTGAGTGGAGATGATAATTCAGTAATTTTATTGCCATTGTTTCATCTACAGTTGAAAGCACAGTTAGAGATTTATATTGATCAAGATGGAAATTTTATTAGAGCTGAAAGAATATCAAAAGATGATCAAGTAACTGTATTTCCTGTAACTGAAGATAGTGCTAGTAGAGGAAATGGTATAAATCCTATGCCTTTGTTTGATAAGTTATGCTATATTGCAGGAGATTATGATCAGTACAGCGAAGATTCGAAGGAAAAAAGAGAATATTTTGATGCTTATATTAAACAATTAGGTGCTTGGGCTAATTCAGAGTATTCTTGTTCACAGATTAAAGCTATCTATACTTATTTGAAAAAAGAGCATGTGATGCAAGATTTAATTGCTGATGATAAGTTTGATAAGGATTCTTTGGATGATGTTGCAAGATTTATAGTAGAATCTCCTGATGCTATGGATGAAAAAGTCTGGGAAGACAGTTTAGTTCATGATTGTTTTATAGCTTATACTTTGAGTAAGACAAGTGATTTAGGCATTTGTTATGCGACAGGAGAAGTGACACAATTAACGACAAAGTTACCTGCAAAAATTCGTAATGCCGGGGATAAAGCAAAACTCATATCATCAAATGATACTTCAGGGTATACATTTAGAGGTAGATTTAAAAATGCTGAGCAAGCTGTTGGTATTGGATATGTAACATCTCAAAAAGCACACAATGCATTACGCTGGTTAATATCTAAGCAGGGATATAGAAACGATACTGAGCGTATAGTGTGTTGGGCAAGTAAGACAATTAAAACACTTGAACCGTTTGATAATCCTTTCGCATTATTTGCTGAAGAAAAAGTTGAGATTGATACTTTAGAAAAGTATGCACATCAGATTAGTTGTTTATTAGCTGGATATCGTACAAAACTAAGTAACGAAAAAGTATCAATAATATCAGTAGATACAGCGGATGGATCAAATCAAGGCCGTTTATCAATTACGTACTACAACGAACTATTGGGAAAAGAATATCTTGATAGGCTTAATAAGTGGTATCTAGAATGTAATTGGAGATTACATCGTAAAGTAGATGGTGAATATGTTGATTATATAGGAACACCTACGCCGTTAGATATTGCACGTGCAGCTTATGGTGTGGATCAAGAAGGATTATTGAAGATTACCAATACAAAATTACAGAAGAAGTGTGTGGATCGAATATTGTCTTGTATTGTGGATAATAGAAAATTGCCGATGGATATTCTGCAGTGTGCTGTAAACAATACGAGTAATCCACAAAAATATAGTTCTTATAACTGGAATTTTATATTAGAAACAACATGTGCACTTATTAGAAAACATAACATTGATTATAAGAAAGGAGAATATAGTGAAATGTTAGAAGAAGACAAGTATAGAAAGGATAGAGATTATTTATTTGGAATGTTGCTAGCTATTCTGGATGATATTGAGAATTCATATTATTATCATGCGCAAATGGATTCTAGAGAAACAAATGCTAGTAAACTATGGAATATTTACTCAAGATATCCAGCTAGAACATTTGAAGAAATAAGAAGAAAGTTACAACCATATTTAGCAAAAACAAGTAAGCCAATTAGAGAAAATCAATCAAAGAGAATTGAACATATATTGGAGTGCTTGCGAGATATTGATGGTTTTAATAACAAACCATTAAATGAAAATTATTTATTAGGCTATTATTGTGAAAGAGCAGAAATAAGAAAAATTAGATCAAATTCAAAGAAAGAAGAGGAATAAAAGATGAGTGAATTTAAGAATAAAATTGATTTTGCAGTATTATTTACAGTTGAAAAGGCTAATCCAAATGGAGATCCATTAGATGGAAACCGTCCAAGAGTGGATGTGGATGGTTATGGTGAAATGTCTGATGTATGTATTAAGAGAAAAATTAGAAATAGACTTCAGGATATGGGTGAAAAAGTCTTTGTACAGTCTCAGGAAAGATCTGATGATGGATGCAATAGTTTATCTGCAAGAGCTGATGCAAATAAGGAATTAGCTAAACATAAGAAAGATAAGTCAGGGGATGAGTATGCAAAAATCGCATGTGAATCATGGATTGACGTGAGAAGTTTTGGACAGGTGTTTGCATTTAAAGGAAATTCTCTATCAGTAGGTGTACGCGGTCCTGTTACTGTAAGAACAGCTGTTAGTGTATCACCAGTGGATGTTTCTACAATGCAGATTACAAAGAGTGTAAACAGTGAAGAAAAAGCAGGTAAAGCTTCAGATACAATGGGAAGTAAAAACCGTGTGGAATTTGGTTTATATAAACTTTGTGGAAGCATCAACCATCAGTTAGCTGAAAAAACTGGTTTTTCTGAAGAAGATGCTGAAAAGATTAAAGAAGCATTAGTAACATTATTTGAAAATGATTCTTCTTCTGCTAGACCAGATGGAAGTATGGAAGTTAAGAAAGTATATTGGTGGAAACATAATTGTGAAATGGGGCAGTATTCATCTGCAAAAGTTCATAATTCATTACATGTAAATCTTCTTCCAGAAGTAGTAATTCCTAAGAAATATGAAGATTACGAAGTTACATTAGATAACCTTGAAGGTTTAGATGTAGAAGTTATTGAAGGTAGATAAGTTATGAAATATGCTGAAGAAGATTATTTGATGTTATCTGGAATTCAGCATTTTCAGTTTTGTCGACGCCAATGGGCTTTGATTCATATAGAGCAACAATGGGATGAAAACCTAAGAACTATTGAAGGTGAAATCTTTCATTCAAATGCACATAATGATAATTTTATAGAAAAACGTAATAACATAATCATTACAAGAGGTATGAGAGTGTTCTCTCATACCTTGGGTGTGCATGGTGTATGTGACATTGTTGAATTTGTAAGAGATGATCACAATGGAGTCTCTATTCATGGCCGAGAAGGGAAATATACAATAGAGCCTGTTGAGTATAAAAAGGGGAAACCTAAATGTGACCAAAGTGATATTCTGCAAGTAGTGGCACAAGCAATGTGCTTAGAAGAAATGTTAGTATGCGAAATTAACAAAGCATATATTTTTTATGGTGAGACAAGACGCAGAGAGACTATTTTAATAACAGAAGAATTAAGAAAGTTAGTTGCAGATAGTTTTAAAGAAATGCATCAATACTTTGATAAGAAGTACACTCCAAAAGTTAAATGGTCTAAAAGCTGTAATGCGTGCTCATTAAAAGAAATATGCTTACCAGTTTTAGGAAAGAATAAATCGGTAAAGGATTATATTCAATCTAAGGTTGAGGAAAACTAATATGAAAAAACTATTAAACACTCTTTATATCACTAACCCTGATTACTATTTGTCATTAGAGGGTGAGACAGTAACGGTTTTATCTGATAAAAAGAAGATTGGTAAGATTCCTTTACATAATCTTGAAAGTATTATCACTTGTGGTTATATGGGCGCAAGTCCTGCATTGATGGGAAAATGTGCTCAAGAAGGAATATCTATAATATTTCTCTCTAGGAATGGAAAGTTTCTTGCTAGAATTGTTGGCGAGCAATATGGAAATGTGATTTTAAGAAAGACGCAATACAGAGTATCAGAATGTGAAGAAGAGTCTTTAAAATTAGCAAAATGTTTTATCATGTCCAAACTTTATAATAGTAGATGGATTTTAGAAAGAGCAATACGAGATCATAAATTGAGAGTTGATACTGAAGCTTTAAAAAGTGCTTCACTTACTTTAAAGAATTCTTTGAATTCAGCCTATGAATGTAAATCTATGGATTCATTAAGAGGTATTGAAGGAGAAGCAGCGAGTATTTATTTTGGAGTATTTAATGAATTAATTCTTCAGCAGGAAGAAGACTTTAGTTTTGAATTTAGGAGTAGAAGACCGCCTTTAGATAGAGTAAATGCACTATTATCTTTTGCATATGTACTCCTAACATCAATGTGTACTTCAGCATTAGAATCAGTAGGGTTAGATCCATATGTAGGATTTATGCATACTATAAGGCCTGGTAGAAAATCTTTAGCTCTTGATTTGGTAGAAGAATTAAGAAGTGTATTTGCTGATAGATTTGTAATTACGTTAATCAATAAAAAGCTTATTTTAAGCAAACATTTTATTGAGCAAGAAGATGGTGCTGTATTACTAAATGATGAAGGTAAGAAGATATTCTTCAAATACTGGCAGCAAAAGAAGTTAGAGGTAATAGAGCATCCATACTTAAAAGAGAAGGTAGAGTGGGGTATGGTTCCTTATGTTCAAGCATTATTATTAAGTCGTTATTTACGTGGTGATCTAGATTCTTATCCTGCATTCTTTTGGAAGTGATAGTATGTTTATATTAATTACTTATGATGTGTCTACTGTAGCAAGTGCAGGTAAAGCAAGACTTAGAAAAGTAGCAAAAGAATGTGAGAACTGTGGACATAGAGTGCAGAATTCAGTATTTGAGTGTCAGGCATCAGCTGCAGAGTGGAGAAAGATGAAGGATAAACTTTTAAAGATAGTGAATCTTAAAGAAGATAGTATTAGATTCTATTATTTAGGTGATAAATACGAAAATAAGATAGAACATTATGGATTAAACGCTAGTGTATTCTTTGATAAGGATGATCTCATACTCTAGTGCGAATATGTAGTGTACATAAAAATACTAAGAGATTCGCACCTGAATATTTTATTAATTAAGAAATTTATTTTTTAATTATCATAATTCTGTGAATATGGTAATATGAATTTGTCAAAAATAGTGAAATTCAAGTAGAAATTTTGCTATTTTTGCTGTCGCACCCCACGATGGGTGCGTGGATTGAAATGCAAGAATGTTATCATCATCATCTACAGAAACCGTCGCACCCCACGATGGGTGCGTGGATTGAAATACTTGCTCTAACACCAATTACTGATACACGATTTTGTCGCACCCCACGATGGGTGCGTGGATTGAAATTTGGCATATGCAACCTCGTCCTCGAAAGGATTGTCGTCGCACCCCACGATGGGTGCGTGGATTGAAATTAATATAAATTTGTCATATCCTGCTATTTCAAAATGTCGCACCCCACGATGGGTGCGTGGATTGAAATTTATTATATAGCCATCCAAATAATGCAAGTGTTAAGGTCGCACCCCACGATGGGTGCGTGGATTGAAATTTTAAATACTCTTTGTCAATCATTCCTGCATCAGCGTCGCACCCCACGATGGGTGCGTGGATTGAAATTGCTTATTGCGGGATTCATGGCAATTGAGAACATCCCGTCGCACCCCACGATGGGTGCGTGGATTGAAATAATAGGTCTGTTTGCCTTTTCTTCGTCAAAAATAAGTCGCACCCCACGATGGGTGCGTGGATTGAAATTTTCCCCAATTTGCAACCCATTTGTCGAATCTATGTCGCACCCCACGATGGGTGCGTGGATTGAAATGGATAACGAATTGTGAAGTTGGTGTATGCTTTCTCGTCGCACCCCACGATGGGTGCGTGGATTGAAATACACGAACGCATTCAAGACAGAGCTTGACAGCTTGTCGCACCCCACGATGGGTGCGTGGATTGAAATATGTTCTGCAAGGTTGACTTTTAGGTTGAACATAAAGTCGCACCCCACGATGGGTGCGTGGATTGAAATTATTCATAGAATATACAATGATACCGCCACAATGTCGCACCCCACGATGGGTGCGTGGATTGAAATATCAAGATAGCTATGACCAGACATTTAAGGAGGCTGTCGCACCCCACGATGGGTGCGTGGATTGAAATTGAAGTTTATGAGGTGGTTGAAGATGAGAGTAAATGGTCGCACCCCACGATGGGTGCGTGGATTGAAATAAGATATGATGATATACGGTAAATCAACACAGGACGTCGCACCCCACGATGGGTGCGTGGATTGAAATATCTAAATGTGAAGCATTGATTGGGTCAAATCCAGTCGCACCCCACGATGGGTGCGTGGATTGAAATTTGTCAGGAGATGTATGATGACTTCAGAAATGGGAAGGTCGCACCCCACGATGGGTGCGTGGATTGAAATTTGCCAACGGATGGACTAAGCAGTCAGCATCTGGAGTCGCACCCCACGATGGGTGCGTGGATTGAAATAGCAAGGTGAAGAAGAACGGTGGCATACAGAAATGGTCGCACCCCACGATGGGTGCGTGGATTGAAATAATCTGGACTGTACGCTTAGACATGCGGAAGAGAAGTCGCACCCCACGATGGGTGCGTGGATTGAAATTGACCTGTTGATAAACTGCCTAGAAAATCACTCCGTCGCACCCCACGATGGGTGCGTGGATTGAAATAGCAAGGTGAAGAAGAACGGTG
>OHZJ01000170.1_pt1 | contig 36094 bp, 29 predicted proteins | sample 1580411 | NCBI WGS metagenome assembly OHZJ01 (sample SAMEA3882519, study PRJEB24775) | human gut metagenome | biome: human-associated habitat; feature: intestine environment; material: feces | place: Netherlands | collected 2009/2010 | reverse complement strand
CAGCCTGACCACCGCACAGGCAGCGTCGGCCTCCATCAATGGCGTCAGTGCGCTGGCCTCGGCCCGGTTCGATTACCAGCACCAGCAGACCGTCACAGCCACCGCCAGCGGCACCGTGTCCGCTGTCTGTGTCAAAGAGGGCACTGCCGTTGCGGCGAACACGGCCATTGTGCAGCTTTCCGGCACCGAGCTGAGCAGGCAGGTGCAGTCCGCTGCCGACAGCCTGCTGAATGCACAGCTTTCCATGAGCGACACCGAAAAGCAGATGGAAAACTATACCATCACCTCGCCCATCAGCGGCACCGTAATCCAGAAGAATGTCAAGGCCGGTGACACTGTGGGCACCGACACGGCTTCCAGCGAGACGCTGTGCACCATCTACGACCTGAGCTATCTGGAAATGACCCTGAATGTGGACGAGCTGGAGATCCTCTCCATCAAGGAAGGACAGACCGTCACCATCACGGCAGACGCCATCTCGGACCGCACCTTTACCGGCGTGGTCACCAGCGTTTCCGCTGCAGGCACCACCACCGGCGGCACCACTACCTACCCGGTAACCATCCGCATTGATGACACCGGCGACCTGCTGCCCGGCATGAATGCCACGGCCGAGATCGAGGTGAGCAGCGCCGAGAACGCCCTCACCATTCCCAATGGCGCGGTGGTGCGCGGCAATTACGTGCTTGTCACCAAGGACTCGCCCAGTGCCGTCAACGCCGTGCAGGATATGACTGCGCCGGACGGCTATGTGTACGTAAAGATCACCACCGGCACCAGCGACAACGATTCGATCGAAGTGACCGGCGGCCTGCAGGAGGGCGACACCATCGCCTACGATGCCGGCGCTGCTGAAAAACAGAACGCCAGCGACAGCGGCGGGCACGGCGGAGGGAACGGAGGCCCCGGCGGCAGAGGCCCGGGAGGTGGCTTCTGATGAGTGCCCTCATTGAATTTGATCATGTGTGCAAGTATTACCAGATGGGCGATACCCTTGTAAAGGCTGCAGATCACATTTCGATGCAGATCAACAAGGGTGAGTTCGTGGCCATCGTGGGCCAGTCGGGCTCCGGCAAATCCACCTGCATGAACATCATCGGCTGTCTGGATGTGCCCACGGCGGGCACCTACAAACTCAATGGCCGGGATGTGGGCAGAATGAGCCGCGATGAACTGGCCGAGATCCGCAACGAGCTGCTGGGCTTCATCTTTCAGCAGTATAATCTGCTGCCCAAGCTCAGCCTGATGGAAAACGTGGAGGTTCCGCTGGTGTATGCCGGGGTGCCGCGCGGAGAGCGCCGCCGCCGTGCTGCCGCCGCACTGGAACAGGTGGGCCTTGGCGATAAGCTCCGGAACAAGCCCAACCAGCTTTCCGGCGGTCAACAGCAGCGTGTTTCCATCGCGCGGGCACTGGCAGGCCGTCCAGCTGTCATTCTGGCCGACGAGCCCACCGGTGCACTGGACAGCCACACCGGCCGTGAGGTACTGAAAATGCTGCAGGAGCTGCACCGGCAGGGCAATACCGTGGTGCTCATCACCCACGATAACTCCATTGCCGTGCAGGCCCAGCGCATCATCCGACTGGAAGACGGCCGTGTGGTGTACGACGGCGATGCCCACGCACCCGAAGCCGTGGTGCAGCCCGGCTGCGGGATCAGGACGGAACAGGAGGGGAGCGCATCATGATCTATGAGACCTTCCGCGAGGCTGTCCAGAACATCTGGAGCAACAAGTTCCGCACCTTCCTCACCATGTTGGGCATTATCATCGGCGTGACGGCGGTCATCGTCATCGTGGGTCTGGGCAACGGCATGACCCAGAGCATCGCGTCCAGCTTTGCGGACCTTGGCACCAATATCATCAGCGTGCAGGTCATGGGCTACGGCTCCCGCTCGGTGGAGGTGGAGGATGTTTACAGTCTCGTAGATGCCCACCCGGATCTGTTCGAGGCGGTGTCGCCGACAGCCAGCATCAACGGCACCGTGAAGGTGGGCGCCACCAGCTACAGCAATACCTCCGTCAAGGGCGTGAGCGAGAGCTATCTTGGGATGAGCGGCTACACCGTCCGCGTCGGGCGCGGCATCAACTATGTGGATCTGACCGACAACAAGAAGATCTGCGTTGTGGGCGACTATATCAGCCGTGTGGCCTATGGCGGCAATGCCGTGGGCCAGACCATCAAGATCGGCTCGGAGAAATATACCATTGTGGGCGTACTGGAAGCCAAGATGACAGACACCTCGGATCAGGAGGGCAGCAGCGATGATATCGTTCTGCTGCCCTACACCACGGCGCTCCGTGTTTCAATGACCAGCACCGCCAGCTCCTACGCTGTCACCGTGACCAGCGAGGACAACATTTCCGAAGCAAAGACCGTACTGGAAAACGGCCTGCAGGAGCTGCTCAATTCCGATGAGGGCTACATGGTCACCAGCATGAGCGAAATGCTGGATATGATGACCTCCATGGTGAACATGGTCGTCACCATCCTCACAGCCATTGCGGCGATCTCGCTGCTGGTGGGCGGCATCGGCATCATGAACATCATGATGGTGTCCGTCACCGAGCGCACCCGTGAGATCGGCATCCGCAAGGCGCTGGGTGCGAAGGAACGGGTCATTCTGGGCCTGTTCGTCACCGAAGCTGCCACCACTTCCGCCCTCGGCGGCGTGCTGGGCATCGGTCTCGGCTATCTGCTTTCCGCGCTTGCCAACAGGATCCTGCCACTGGTCATGAGCGATATGGAAATGACCGTGTCGCCGTCCCTTGGCTCGGTGGCTGTGGCCTTTGGCATTTCGGTGGGCATCGGTGTGCTGTTCGGCTACCTGCCCGCAAAGCGTGCGGCCCGGCTGAACCCCATCGAAGCGCTGCGCTATGACTGATAACCCTCTCACCGGCACGGTTCGCTTGAAGCGGCGCAATGCCGGAGCTCTCCCGAAGGGCGAGCCCAAAATTAAGGAGGTAACTATGAAAAAACGATTTCTCGCACTGCTGCTGGCGGTGTGCATCGGCGTGTCCGTGCTGGTGCTGCCGGCTTCGGCAGCGGGCTCCAACACGGCGGTGCAGACGGCGGTGACGCTGGGCGCTTTCTCCACCGAGGAAGCGGCCGGGCTGAGCACGCCGCTCACCCGCGGGCAGCTGGCAAAGCTGCTGGTGGCCTTTTCTGCCTACCACGATAACGCCAATACGCAGGGCAGCATCGGCACCCTGTATACCGATGTGAGCGGCAGCAGCGCTTATGCGCCCTATATCCGCATTGCAGTGCAGCAGGGCTGGATGAGCGGCTACATCGACGGTTCCTTCCGTCCGGATAACACCGTCACACTGGAAGAAGCCTGCACTGCCGCCCTGACCCTGCTGGGCTACGATATCACCACCTTGACCGGTGGTTTTCCGGCAGCACAGCTGAACAAGGCCAATGCCATCGGCCTGCGGAGCAATCTGGGCTGCACGCAGGGCCAGACCATGACTCTGGAAGAGGGCGCAGTGCTGCTGTACAATGCCCTTACCGCAAATACGGCAGACGGCAGTGTGTACGGCACCACGCTGGGCTACACCGTGACGAACGGTCAGGTGGATGTTTCCTCCATCCTGCTCAGCAGTCTGGAGGGCCCCTTTGTGGCATCCGAGGGTGAGAGCCTGCCCTTTGTGCCGGAGGCCATCTACCGCAATGGCAGTGTGAGCACCTCGGCACAGCTTTCCGCCTATGACGTATACTATTACAATGCCAGCGCAAAGACGGTGTGGATCTACACCCGCAAGGCAGCAGGCCGGATCACGGCGGTGTCGCCCAGCGCCAGCGCACCCACCTCTGTTACCGTGGCGGGCACCAGCTACACCATTGCAAGCTCCTCGGCGGCGGCACAGCTGTCCAGCCTGAACGGCGGCGGCGTGGGGCAGGTGGTCACCCTGCTGCTGGGCATGAACAACGAGACCGTTGCGGTGCTGACCGGCGATGAAGCGGACGAAGTATTCTACGGTGTGGTGCAGACCGCTGCCCGCAACCTTGTGGAAGAAAACGGTGCGGACGTCCGGCAGGCGGTGGCAGTCAAGTGCACCGACGGCGTTACCCGCACCGTGAATGTGGACAAAAGCCTGAATTACCCGGCAGGCTGGATGGTGAAGATCACAGTGAACGCCGAGGGTGAACAGGTGGAGACCATCACCAAAACCAGCACCTCCGGCACCATCAATGCAGACAGCACTGCTCTGGGCGGCACTGCCCTTGCAGACGACGTAGAAATTCTGGATACGACATCGGAGGGTGTGGCTGGGACGGTAAGTCCCAGCCGCCTATCGGGGGTAACACTTTCTGACACCGATGTGCGCTACTACACCACCAACGAAAACGGCCAGATCGACCGCCTGATCCTGAACGATGTGACCGGTGATCTGTGGACCTATGGCGTGCTGGATGATGTGAAGAACCTCATCAACAACACCGCGACCACCACCAGCGGAACGACCTCCTCCGGTATGACGGTCAGCACGGCGATCAAAAAACTTACAGGGAACGACAGCACCACTGGCACGACCGGCAGCAGCACCACCACCACGACAGATGATTCCCAGATCATCAGCGATGTGGCGGATATCGTGCTGCCCAGCACCGGCGATCTTTTGTGGGGCCTTGTGGACGGCAGCATTGGCAGCAGCCTGTGGGAAAGCGTGACCGGCAGCACCGATAAACTGGCAAGCTACCTGCTCAAGCTGGGCGCCAACAATACCAGCGGCAGCCTGAGCACCGTGCTCAACTATCTGGGAAGCGGTGCAGATTACGTGTGCTACGTGAACGGCAAACAGACGACCTACAAGACCAGTACCAAATATCCGGTGCTGGCGGGCGGCATTGCCGTGCGGCAGGAGACCACCGGCTCTGTCAAGGCCATGATGCAGCTGATGCCCCTGAAGATCGACAAGGTCGGCGCGGCCTCGGTGCTCTCGGGCAATGAACGCTACGAGATGGCAGACAATGTGCAGGTCTACCTGTGGTACAAGGGCCAGTATTACCCCACCAAGCTGGCTCAGGTGGATGCGGACGGCTACCAGCTGACCGGCTGGTACGATAATTTCGGCTGCGCTGCCGGAAAAAAGATCCGCGTCATCATTGCGGTCAAGAACGACTGATGCTATATTACAGCGGCCTGAGCCGCACACTGCGGCAGCTGCGCTGGGTGCTTTACCCGCGCCGCTGCCCTTTTTGTGACCGGGTGCTGGGGAACCAGCCTGCCTGCCCGGACTGCGCCGATGGGCTGGCAGAGCTGCGCCGTGCACCCTCCATGCGGCTGCGCGGCTCCGAGCATTACCTGGGGCGGCTGGATGGGGCAGCCGCGCCCTACCGATACACCAGCCTTGTCCGCCGCGCGGTGCTGCGGGCGAAATATCAGGGCGCGCCCTGGGCAGCTGTGGAGCTGGGCGTGGAGATGGCCCGCCTGCTCTTTGGCAGCGAGATCAGAATGTGCGGCTCTGAGCCCCTGCCCGAACCGGTGCCGGGCCTTGACAGGGGTTACGACTGCATCCTTCCGGTACCGGCCTCCAGCAAAAAGCGCGGCTACAATGTGCCGGAGCGGATGGCACAGCCCCTTGCCCGGGCGGTGGGCGTGCCGGTGGTCACGGACGCGCTGACCCGTGCCCGCTCCACCCGGCGGCAGGAGGGGCTCTCCCTTGACGAGCGGCTGGCCAATGTGGCGGGTGCCTTCCGGGTGGCCCGGCCGGAGGCTGTGGAGGGAAAGCGCATCCTTCTGGTGGACGATGTCCTGACCACCGGAGCCACGGCCTCGGCCTGCGCGCAGGCTCTGCTGGATGCCGGTGCGCAGAGCGTGTTCGCTGTGGCACTGGCCACGGTGGAGTTTCCGCAGCCGGTGGGCAGCACAACGGCCATTGCCGAAAATGAAGAAGAAATTTGAAAATAGTGCTTGACAAAACACCATTCTTCGGGTATACTGATTGAGCTGTGAGCGACAAGCTCGATCAGATGTCCGGGTGTAGCGCAGTTTTGGTAGCGCGCTTGAATGGGGTTCAAGAGGCCGTGAGTTCGATTCTCGCCACTCGGATTGGAACAAGACCGACGATTTCAAAAGAGATCGTCGGTCTTGATTTTTTATTCGGCTGTTTTCGGTGTGCTGTCCCGGAGGGGCGGGCACCGCTGCAAGGAGGGCGAGTCTATGAATGCTGCACTGCGCCGGGATGCGGATGTGATCCTTCGTTCCAGCCTGAACACTGTTCTGCCGGATGAGGCGGTGCGCCGCGCGCTGCGGGATCTCCGGCCCGGGAAGGGCCGGGTGCTTCTGGTGGCGGCGGGCAAGGCGGCCTGGCAGATGGCACACGCGGCGGTTGAAACGCTGGGCCGGGTGGATGGCGGCGTGGTCGTGACCAAGTACGGCCATGTGAAAGGTGAGATCCCAGGTGTGACCTGCTATGAGGCGGGCCACCCGGTGCCGGATGCAAACGGTTTTGCGGCCACCCAAAAGGCGCTGGAGCTGGTGCAGGGGCTGACCGCCGGGGATACAGTGCTGTTCCTGCTTTCCGGCGGCGGCAGTGCGCTGTTCGAGCAGCCGCTCGTTCCCGGGGCAGAGCTGCAGGACATCACGAGCCAGCTGCTGGCCAGCGGGGCCGACATTGTGGAGATGAATACCATCCGCAAGCGGCTTTCCGGTGTGAAGGGCGGGCGGTTCGCGCAGCGCTGTGCCCCTGCGCAGGTGTTCAGCATCGTGCTGAGCGACATTCTGGGGGACCCGCTGGATATGATCGCCAGCGGCCCGGCGGTGCCGGATACCTCCACCTGCGCCCAGGCGCTTGCCGTTGCCGAAAGGTATCATCTGGCACTCTCAGCACAGGCCCGGGCCCTGCTGGCGCAGGAAACGCCCAAAACGCTGGACAATGTGACCACCCGGATCACCGGCAGCGTGCGGGAGCTTTGCCGTGCCGCGGCCAGTGCCTGCCGGAATCTGGGATATGAACCGGTTCTCCTGACCGACCAACTCTGCTGCGAAGCACGGGAAGCAGGCAGCTTTCTTGGCTCCATTGTCCGCACCCAGGCAGGGCAGGGGAAAAAGCTGGCCTACATCGCGGGCGGCGAGACCATCGTTCACCTGACCGGAAAAGGGCTTGGCGGAAGAAATCAGGAGCTGGCCCTTGCGGCTGCGCCTGCCATTGCCGGGCTGAACGCGGCGGTGTTCTCTGTGGGCAGCGATGGCACAGACGGCCCCACCGATGCCGCCGGCGGCTATGTGGATGGGGATACCCTTGCCGCGCTGGAGGCCGGGGGCTGGAGCGGATACGCTGCTTTGCAGAACAACGATTCCTACCACGCCCTGAAAGCAGTGGATGGCCTGATCATCACCGGGGCAACGGGCACCAATGTCAACGATGTGGCGGTGGCCCTGATCGGGGAAAAAACACCGCCTGTGAGCCCGGAAGTTTCCCCGGAGTGGTGATTGCATTCCTCCGTTGAGTATGTTATACTGAACAGCGAACTGAATAGAAAACAGCAGGTGCGTACCGCCCGCGGCTCTGGCCGGGGGCAGGCACGTTAAAAGGGAAGCGGGTGCAAATCCCGCACGATCTCGTCACTGTGATAAGGGAGTTTACCGCCAGGGTGCAGCTGCACCGGTCACTGGAACGTATGTTCCGGGAAGGCGGCGGTGGATGTTGAGCTTTCAGCCAGGAAACCTGCCCGCTGTTGGTACGGGGGCGCAAGCCCCAGATCACGAGGAATTGGTTGTACCCAAAAAGCCTGAAAAAACTGAAAAGGGCCTTTTTGCTTTGCCGTCCCGCAAGCAGAAAGGCCCCTTTTGTTTTGCCGGGCACTCTTTCCTGTACCTTCTGTTCAGCAAAAATCATGTTCAAAAACAGGAAAGGAACGAACAAAAATGAGAAAACGCACCATCCACAAAGCAGCGGCCGCTCTGACCGCTCTGGCCCTCTGCGCCGGTGTACTGACCGGCTGCGGCGGTGCCGCAAGCAGCACCACTGCTTCCAGCACGGCAGGATCTGCTGCCAGCAGCGAGGTTTCCGGCGAGGAGGCTGACGAATTGGCCGCAAAGAACGTTGCAGACCTGATCGATGCCATCTATGTGCAGGAGCGCACCGATGACACCGATGCCCAGTGTGAGGCCGCCAAGGCCGCATGGGATGCCCTGACCGATGCCCAGAAGGAGCTGGTCGAGGGCGAAGAGGCTGACCCTGACTACTTTGGCCGCGACACCGGCGATGCTTCCAAGGACGACAGCCGCAATCAGGACGACATCGGCGAGAATGAGCTGCTGGTGGTCTCCTTCGGCACCTCTTTCAACGACAGCCGAGTGAAGGATATCAAGGGCATCGAGGATGCGCTGCAGGCCGCTTATCCTGATTGGTCTGTCCGCCGCGCCTTCACCGCACAGATCATCATCAACCATGTTCAGGCCCGCGACGGCGAGAAGATCGACAACATGCAGCAGGCTCTGGACCGCGCTGTGGCCAACGGCGTGAAGAACCTGGTCGTCCAGCCCACCCACCTGATGCACGGTGCAGAGTACGACGAGATGATGGAGATGATCGACGAGTACAAGGACAAGTTCGAGAGCGTCGCCGTTGCCGAGCCCCTGCTGGGCGAGGTCGGTGCCGATGCTGCGGTCATCAACGCCGACAAGGAAGCTGTTGCCAAGGCCGTTACCGCTGCCGCTGTGAAGGATGCCGGTTTCGACAGCCTGGAGGCCGCTGCTGAGGAGAAGGTCGCCTTCGTCTTTATGGGCCACGGCACCTCCCACACCGCAAAGGTGAGCTACAGCCAGATGCAGACCGCCATGCAGACCCTGGGCTACAGCAACGTGTTCATCGGCACGGTGGAGGGTGAACCCGAGGAGACCGCCTGCGAGAACGTCATCGAGGCTGTCAAGGCCGCCGGTTACACCAAGGTCATCCTGCGCCCCCTGATGGTCGTTGCCGGTGACCACGCCAACAACGATATGGCCGGTGCGGATGACGATTCCTGGCTGAGCCAGTTCCAGGCCTCCGGTGACTTCGCGTCCGTGGAGTGCCAGATCGCCGGTCTGGGTGAGATCGAGGACATCCAGCAGCGCTACATTGAGCACACCAAAGCCGCCATTGATTCCCTGAACGGCTAATATTCCGCATTCCAATGCCCGAAGGGAGAGATCTTTTCGGGCATTTTTTATGGAGAGCTTCCCCGCATGAGGAGAAACACTCCCATTTCAAATTCTGAATTTTTGAGGTATTTTGTTTATGCACTGCAAACAGCTTGTTTCCCTGTCCGTTGCTTCTCTGATGCTGGCCGCCGTCCTCACCGGCTGCGGCGGGGCTTCTTCCACTGCTTCCTCTGCTGTCAGCTCGGAAGCCGCTTCTGCCGTGAGCGCTGCCGCCGCATCCGAGCCTGCCGAAGCTGCCCTGCCGGACGGCGTGTACACGGCTGAGTTCGACACCGACAGCGGCATGTTCCACGCCAACGAAGCCTGCAATGGCATGGGCACCCTGACCGTGGAGAACGGACGGATGACCTTCCACGTCAGTCTGGCCTCCAAGAAGATCGTCAACCTGTACGTTGGCATGGCCGCCGATGCCGAGGCCAACAAGGCAGACTGGCTGCTGCCTACCACTGACACCGTCACTTACTCCGACGGCACCTCGGAGGAAGTCTACGGCTATGATATTCCCGTGGCCGCTGTGGACCAGGACTTCCAGCTGGCACTCCTCGGGACCAAGGGCAAGTGGTATGACCACACTGTGAGCATCCGCAATGCACAGCCCAAGGCTGAGGAAGCTGCCGAGACCCCTGCGGACGGTGAATACAGCGTCAATGTGACCCTGGAGGGCGGCTCTGGCCGTGCCACTGTGGAAAGCCCTGCCGCCCTGACCGTGGCGGACGGCAAAATGACCGCTGTCATCCGGTGGAGCAGCCCCAATTATGATTACATGATCGTGGATGGTGAGAAGTATCTGCCCACCAACACCGAGGGCAACTCCACCTTTGAGATCCCTGTTTCTGCACTGGGCACCCCGCTGGCTGTCACTGCCGATACCGTAGCCATGAGCACCCCCCATGAGATCGAGTATACGCTGACCTTTGCGCTGAACTGATGAAACTGACGAGACAACAATTCCTGCGCGTTCTGCCTGCTACAGTACTGGCCCTGTCGGGTTGCGCCGCCTCCGAGACAGCGCCCGCCAGCACAGAAGAACTGGTCTTTGACCATGCCTGTCCGCTGGATTACGCCACACAGTTTACTGCCGACTGCTATGAGGGCGGCTATACCATGCTGACCCTGACCGAATCGGGGCAGCAGTTCCTTGTGACCCCGGAGGATGCCGCTGCGGTGGAAGGCCTGCCCGAGAGCGTGACGGTGCTGCGTCAGCCCGTCCGGAACATCTACCTTGTCTCCACCTCGGTGATGGACCTGTTCCTCGCGCTGGATGGGCTGGACAGTGTGACTCTTTCCGGTACCCAGGCGGAGGGCTGGTATCTGGATGAGGCCAGAGCCGCCATGGAGGCCGGGCGCATTGCCTATGCGGGCAAGTACAGCGCCCCGGACTATGAAAAGATCCTTGCGGCCAACTGCGGCCTTGCCATCGAGAACACCATGATCTACCACACCCCGGAGGTCAAGGAGCAGCTGGAACGGTTTGGCATCCCGGTGCTGGTGGAGCGCTCCAGCTATGAGAGCGGCCCGCTGGCCCGGCTGGAATGGCTCAAGTTCTGGGGCATCCTGCTGGGGAAAGAGGAGCTGGCGGAACAGGAATTCGCCCGGCAGGTGGAGCGCCTTGCACCGCTGGCCGGGCAGGCTTCCACCGGCAAGCGCTGTGCTTTTTTCTCCATCACAGCCAACAACCTTGCCAATGTGCGCAAGGGCGGCGACTATGTGGCCCAGATGATCGAGATGGCGGGCGGTGATTATGTTTTTGCGGACCTGACCGACAACGGCAACAACCTTTCCACCATGAACCTGCCGCTGGAGGATTTTTACGCCGGTGCAAAGGATGCGGATGTGCTCCTTTACAACAGCACCATTGAGGGCGTGGTGCACACCACCGAGGAACTGGTGGCAAAATGCCCCCTGCTGGCCGAGTTCAAGGCCGTGCAGAGCGGCAGTGTCTGGTGCACCACCCAGAGCTTTTTCCAGCAGAGCATGGCGCTGGTCGATTTTGTGCTCGACCTGCACCGTGTCTTTACGGAGAACGACCCAGCCGACCTGCAATTTCTGAGGAAAGTAGAGTAACCTATGACCAGCAAAAAGCGCCTGATCCTTTCTTACGGCATCCTTGCCCTGCTGCTGGCGGTGCTGTTTGCCGCCAATCTGTTCTGGGGCAGTGTGTCCCTGACACCGGGGGCAGTGCTGGCGGCCCTGACCGGCCGCGGGCAGGACGCTTTGAGCGTGGGTATCATCACCCAGCTGCGCCTGCCCCGGGCCGTGATGGTGGTGCTGCTGGGGGCGGCGCTCTCGGCGGCGGGCTACCTGCTGCAGACCTTTTTTGCCAACCCCATTGCAGGGCCCTTTGTCATGGGCATTTCCAGCGGGGCCAAGCTGGCCGTGGCACTGGTCATGGTGGCTTTTCTGAACCATGGCCTGCTCACCAGCTCCCTTACCCTGATCACAGCCGCCTTTGCGGGGGCCATGGCCTCCATGGCCTTTGTGCTGGCGGTCTCCCGGCGGGTGCAGCGGATGAGCATCCTTGTTATCTGCGGCGTAATGATCGGCTACATCTGTTCGGCCGTTACGGAGTTTGTGGTGGCCTTTGCCCAGGACAGCAACATCGTCAACCTCCACAACTGGTCTCAGGGCAGCTTTTCCGGCATGACCTGGGGCAATGTGCGGGCGGCGGCGCTGGTGGTGCTGCCCGCTCTGGCGGCAGCATTCTGCCTTTCCAAGCCCATGGCCGCCTACCAGATGGGGGAGGCCTACGCCCGGAGCGTGGGCATCAATGTCAAAGCCTTTTCCCGGCTGCTGGTGCTGCTTTCCAGCCTGCTGGCCGCCTGTGTCACGGCCTTTGCGGGGCCCATCTCCTTTGTGGGCATCGCGGTGCCCCATCTGGTCAAGCAGCTGTTCGGCAGCGCAAGGCCGCTGGTGGTGCTGCCCGGGTGCTGCCTGGGCGGGGCGGCCTTCTGCCTGCTGTGCGACCTCATCGCCCGCAGCATGTTTGCCCCCACCGAGCTTTCGATCAGCGCCGTAACGGCAGTGTTTGGTGCACCGGTGGTCATCTGGCTGCTGGTGCGCCGGGGTCAGGAGGGTGTGCGATGAAATACCTCTGTGAAACGAAAGAGCTGGCCATCGGCTATGGCAGCGCGCCCCTTGCTTCCGACATCACGCTGGGGGCGGTGCCGGGGCAGATCCTGGCCCTCATCGGGCCAAACGGCGCGGGAAAATCCACCCTGCTCAAAACGCTGGCGGGCCAGCTGGCCCCCCTGGGCGGGGCTGTCCTGCTGGATGGCCGCAGCCTGACCGATTACACCGGCCCGGCCCGGGCCCGGAAGCTGGCCCTGATGCTGCCCCACACCCGCCGCACCGAGCTGACTTCCTGCTTTGAGTTTGCCGCCGCCGGGCGCATCCCCTATACCGGGCGGCTGGGCATCCTGTCCGATGCCGACCGGCAGGCCGTGCGGGACGCGCTGGAACTGGTGGGGGCGTCCCCTCTGGCGGGCCGGGATTTCAACTGCATCAGCGACGGCCAGCGCCAGCGCGTTCTGCTGGCCCGTGCCATCTGCCAGCAGCCCGGAGTTTTGCTGCTGGACGAGCCGACCTCTTTTCTGGATGTCAAGGGCAAGATCGAGCTGCTGACCATCCTGCAGAAACTGGCCCATGAGCGGGGGCTGGCCGTGATCGTCAGCCTGCACGAGCTGGACATGGCGCAGAAGATCGCGGATGCGGTGGTCTGCGTGTTCCCGCACAGCGTTTCGGGGGTGCTGACCCCAAAGGAGGCCTTTGCCCCAGAGAACATCCGGGCGCTGTACAGCCTGACCAAGGAGCAGTACGAGGCCGTGTTCGGCCCGGAAAAGCCTGCCGGGCCAAAGTTTGAACATTACGTCCGCAGTGGGCAGAAGCTGCTCCGCTGCGGGTACACCACCGGCACCTGCGCGGCGCTGGGTGCGGCGGGGGCCGCGCGGCTCCTGCTCACCGGCCATGCACCGGAGAGCGTTGCCCTGCGCACGCCGAAGGGCATCGTGGTGGAGGTGGCCCCGCTGTACTGCCGCCCCGCCGGAGCCGGTGCCGAATGCGCCATTGAGAAAGACGGCGGGGATGATGTGGATGTGACCACCGGCCTGCCCGTGATCGCCGCCGTAGAATTGCTGCCCGATACCACCGAGATCCGCATCTCCGGCGGCAAGGGCGTGGGCCGGGTGACCAAGGCCGGGCTGGATCAGCCGGTGGGGGAAGCTGCCATCAACCATGTGCCCCGGCAGATGATCGCTGAGGCCCTGCAAAGGGAAGCCGAAAGCGCCTGCTACACCGGCGGCTTTGCCGTGACCATCTCCATCGAGGGAGGGGAAGAGGTGGCAAAGCGTACCTTCAACCCCCACATCGGGGTCGAGGGCGGGCTTTCGGTGCTGGGAACCAGCGGCATTGTGGAGCCTATGAGCCAGCAGGCGATCCTGGACACCATCCAGCTGGAAATGAATCAGGCTGCTCTCCGGGCGGGCAGCCCCAGGCGGCTCATCCTGGCCCCCGGCAATTACGGGCTGGACTATCTGCACGAAAGATACCCGGAGTTTCACGCTGTTCCGGTGGTGAAAACCTCGAACTTTATTGGAGACACGCTGGATATGGCTGCAGCGGCCCGCTTTGAAGAGGTGCTTCTGGTGGGCCATGTGGGCAAGCTGGTCAAGGTGGCGGGCGGCATTATGAACACCCATTCCCACACTGCTGACTGCCGCACCGAGCTGTTCTGCACCCATGCGGCACTCTGCGGCGCTTCCCGGGAAGTCTGCGCCGCCCTGATGAACGCTGCCACCACCGATGCCTGCCTGGAACTCCTGGACAGCGCCGGCCTGCGGGCTCCGGTGCTGGAAAGCCTGCTGCGGGCAGTCCAGCTCCACCTTGACCGGCGGGCCTGCGGGGCGTTCCGGGTGGGGGCGGTGCTGTTTTCCAACCAGCACGGCCCACTGGGAGCCACCGACACTGCCGCACAACTGCTGAACGAATGGAAGGAGCATTGAGATGGTACATTTTGTAGGCGCAGGCCCCGGCGCACCTGACCTCATCACCCGGCGGGGCGCGGCCCTGCTGCAGGAAGCCGACTGCATCATTTATGCGGGCAGTCTGGTCAACCCGGCTCTGCTGGGGCTGGCGAAGCCGGAGAGTGCCGTTTACAACAGCGCCGAGATGACACTGGAACAGGTGCTGGACGTGATGCGCCGGGTGGAAGCCGCAGGCAGGACCACCGTGCGGCTCCACACCGGCGACCCCTGCCTGTATGGGGCCATCCGGGAGCAGATGGACGCACTGGATGCGGATGGCATCCCCTACGATGATACCCCCGGCGTGTCCAGCTTTTGCGGGGCGGCGGCGGCGCTGAACGCCGAGTACACCCTGCCCACCATCAGCCAGACCGTGATCATCACCCGGATGGAGGGGCGCACCCCGGTGCCGGAAAAGGAGAAGCTGGCCAGCCTTGCCGCCCATGGGGCAACCATGGTGATCTTCCTTTCCATCGGCCTCATCGACAAGGTGCAGCAGGCCCTGCTGGCAGGCGGAGCCTACACGCCGGAGACTCCTGCCGCCGTGGTCTATAAGGCCAGCTGGCCGGAGCAGAAGGTGGTGCGCTGCACCGTGGGCACGCTGGCCGGGAGCACCCGCGCCAACGGCATCACCAAGACGGCGCTCATCGTGGTGGGGGAATTTCTGGGCACCCGGTATGAGCGGAGCAAGCTCTACGACCCAACCTTTACGACGGAGTTCCGCAAGGGGGCAGACCAGTGACCCGCGCCTATCTCGCCTTTACGGAAAAAGGGCTGGCGCTGGCCCAAAAGCTGGCCGGTGCCCTGCCCGGCACCGTAGACCGCTGCGGCCATGGCGGGCCCGGCCTTGCCGATTGGGCTGCAGAGCAGTTCGCCCATGCGGATGCCCTGATCTTTGTGGGGGCTGTGGGCATAGCGGTGCGGGCCATTGCGCCCCACTGCCGGAGCAAGGCGGTGGACCCTGCCGTGGTGGTGCTGGACGAGTGTGGTCATTTTGCGGTGCCGATCCTTTCGGGGCATCTGGGCGGGGCCAACGATCTGGTCCGGGCGCTGGCGGCGGTCTGCGGTGCGGTGCCGGTCATTACCACGGCCACCGATGCCAACGGTGTGTTTGCCGTGGATGAGTGGGCCAGGCACCAGAACTGCGCCGTGCTGGAGCCGGGGCGCATCAAGCGCGTCAGCAGCAGACTGCTGGCGGGCGGGCCGGTGCGGTACCGGTCAGAATTCCCCATTGCCGGGCAGGCCCCTGCCGGGGTGGTCCCGGCGGGGGAGGCAGAGCGCGCCGACTTTGCCCTGACCCTTTTCCCGGCGGGCGATGCGCTGCACCTGATCCCGAAGATCGGTGTGCTGGGCATCGGGTGCAGGCGGGGGACCAGCGCCGCACAGCTGGAAGCGGCCTTTGCACAGTTCTGTGCGGCCCACGGCCTTGCAGCAGTGTGCATCACGGCGGCAGCCAGCATCGACCTGAAAGCCCATGAGCCGGGTCTGCTGGAATTTTGCAGAGCCCACGGCTGGCCGGTGCAGTTCTATTCTGCCGCACAGCTGCAGAATGCCCCCGGGCAGTTCACACCTTCGGCCTTTGTCCGGAGCGTGACCGGTGTGGACAATGTCTGCGAGCGGGCGGCGGTGCTGGCGGCAGGCGGCACGATCATTCTTCCCAAACAGGCGGGCAACGGCGTGACCTTTGCGCTGGCGCTTCGTCCCTTTGCCCCGGATTGGAGGTGGCAGGATGCCTAATGTTGTTTTTGTTGTCGGGCTTGGGCCCGGGGATCCCCGGTTTCTGACCGCACAGGCGCAGAGCGCCTTAACGCAAGCCGAGGTGCTGTGCGGCTATACGGTCTATCTGGATCTGGTGCGCCCCTACTTCCCGGACAAGCTCTATTATTCCACCGGCATGACCAAGGAGATCGACCGCTGCCGTTGGGCGCTGGAAACGGCCCGGAGCGGCAGGGCGGTGGCGCTGGTCTGCTCGGGAGATGCCGGGGTCTACGGCATGGCAAGCCCTCTGCTGGAGCTGGCCGAGCACTTCCCGGACGTGACGGTGGAGGTGGTGCCCGGCCTGACCGCCGCCCTGAGCGGCGGTGCGGTGCTGGGTGCCCCGCTGGCCCACGATTTCTGTGTGCTCTCCCTCTCTGACCGGCTTACGCCCTGGGAGGTCATTGAGCGGCGGCTGGCGGCAGCAGCCATGGGGGATTTCTGCATCGCGCTGTACAACCCCTCCTCCAAGGGGCGGCCGGACTATCTGGCGCGGGCGGTGCGCATCCTGCTGGCAAACGGCAAAGCACCCGGAACGGTCTGCGGCATTGTGCGGAACATTGGCCGGGAGGGGCAGGAAAGCCGCGTTCTGACGCTGGCTGCGCTGGAAACCACCCCGGTGGATATGTTCACCACCGTGTTTGTCGGCAACGCCCAGACCCGCCAGCTGAGCGGGCGGATGGTCACGCCGCGGGGGTACCGCGCATGAGGGCCGTGGTATTCAGCGGCACCACCGAGGGCCGTGTGTTTTCAAAGCAGCTGGCCGCACTGGGGGCCGAGGTACTGGTCAGCGTGGCCACCCCGCTGGGGGCCGAGGAACAGGGCGAAAGGTCCGGCATCACCGTCCACTGCGGGCGGCTGACCCCGGAGGAGATGACCGCCCTGCTGCAAGGGGCTGACCTCTGTGTGGATGCGACCCATCCCTATGCCGTGGAGGCCACCCGGAACATCCGGGCAGCCTGCAAAACAGCGGGCACGGAGTACCGCCGCCTGCTCCGGCCCGAAAGCCCGCTGCCTGCCGGGAGCATGGTGTTTGCCTCTGCGGCCCATGCGGCGGGATTTCTGGCCCGGACGCAGGGAAATGTCCTGCTTGCCACCGGGGCCAAGGAGCTTTCTGCCTTTGCTGTGCTGGAACCGGCACGGCTTTTTCCCCGTGTCCTGCCCACCCGGGAGGGCATTGCCGCCTGCGAGGGGGCAGATATCCCCCATAAGAACATCATCGCCATGCAGGGGCCGTTCTCCTATGCGCTGAACCGGGCGCTGATGGAGCAGTTTGCCATCCGCTTCCTCGTTACCAAAGATGGCGGCGCGGCGGGCGGCTTTGAAGAAAAAGCCCGGGCAGCGCAGGACACCGGGGCTCAGCTCATCGTCATCCGCCGCCCGGCCGAGCAGGGCGAAACGGCGGAACAGATCCTGACACATTGTAAGGAGATGCTGCAATGATCACACTCATCGGGATGGGGTCGGGCACGCCGGAAAGCCTGACCGCGCAGGGCCTTGCCGCCCTGCAGAACGCCGGACTGATCCTGGGGGCAAAGCGCCTGCTGGAACAGCTGCCGCAGGGCTGCACGGATCACCGGAAGGCCCTGTATCAGCCTGAGGATGTCCTTGCCGCGCTGGCGGCTGACCCGGAGGTGGATGCTGCCCTTGTGTACAGCGGCGACACCGGGTTTTATTCCGGTGCGGCCCAGCTGCTGCCGATGCTGCGGGCCTTTGGCATCTCCTGCCGGGTGCTGCCGGGGCTTTCCAGCGTTCAGCTGCTGGCCGCTGCGGTGGGCCGCTCCTGGCAGGAGTGGAAGCTGGTCTCGGCCCACGGCTGTGCCTGCGACCCGGTGGCCGAATGCCTGACGGCCGGGGGAAAGCCTGTGTTTTTCCTGACCGGCGGGGCAGAAACGCCTGCCTCCCTCTGCGGCCGATTGGCTGCTGCCGGGCTGGGCGATGCCCATGTGCTGGTGGGCGAAGAGCTGGGCCGGGCAGAGGAAAAGATCCTGTTCGGCACGGCGCAGGAATTTGCGCAAAAGCAGTTTGCAAGCCTGAGCGTTCTGCTTGTGGAACACGTTCCTCAGCCGCCCCGGCGGGTGCCCGGCTTCCCGGATGAAGCCTTCCACAGGGGAGAGGTGCCCATGACCAAGCAGGAGGTGCGGGCGGCGGCGCTGGCCAAGCTGGCCGTGCAGCCCGGCGATACCTTGTGGGATGTGGGGGCGGGCACCGGCAGCGTGAGCGTGGAGCTGGCGCTGGCCGCACCCCGGGGGCATGTGTATGCCGTGGAGTGTGATCCGGAGGCCTGCGGGCTCATCCGGCAGAACCGGGAAACGTTCCACGCCTGCAACCTGACACTGGTGGAGGGCCGCGCCCCCGCTGCGCTGGCTGACCTGCCCGCTCCGGATGCCGTGTTCATCGGCGGGACCAAGGGGGGCATGGAGGCTGTGGTGGACACGGTGCTTGCCCGGAATCCGAACGCCCGCATCTGCATCTCTGCCATTGCGCTGGAAACGCTGAGCGCCGCCGTGGCCGCACTGACTGCCCACGGCCTTGCTGCGGAGGTGACGCAGATCTCGGTCAGCCGCACCCGGCCTGCGGGCAGGCTCCACCTGCTGATGGCCAATAACCCCATCTTCCTTATCACAGGAGAACGTAAATGATCCAATTTCTTGTGGCCGCGCCCTGTTCCGGCAGCGGCAAAACCACACTGACCTGCGCCCTACTGGCGGCGCTCAAGCGGCGGGGGCAGGACCCCTGCTCCTTCAAGAGCGGGCCGGACTATATCGACCCCATGTTTCACCGGGCCGTGCTGGGGGTGGAGAGCCACAACCTCGACCTGTTTTTCTCCGCGCCGGAGACCGTGCGCGCGCTCTATGCGCAGGCCGCCGCCGGGCACGGGGCAGCCGTGTGCGAGGGTGCTATGGGCTTTTACGATGGACTGGGCGGCGTGAGTGATACCGCCAGTGCCTGGCATCTGGCCGATACGCTGGGCCTGCCGGTGCTGCTGGTGGTCCAGCCCAGAGGGGCCAGCCTGACGCTGGCGGCCCAGATCAACGGACTGAAGCAGTTCCGCACCCCCAGCCATCTGGCGGGCATCCTGCTCAATGACTGCGCCCCCCATTTGTATGCTCTGCTGGCTCCCATGCTGGAACGGGAGACCGGCCTGCCGGTGCTGGGCTATCTGCCCCACCTGCCGGATGCTGCCCTTGAGAGCCGCCACTTAGGCCTGAAAACTGCCGGGGAGATCGCGGACTTACAGCAGAAGATCAGCCGGATGGCCGATGCGCTGGTGGTGGATTGGGAGAAGCTTTTTGCCCTGACCGAAGGCGCAGCGCCTTTGGCGTACACCGACAGGCTCCCCCCTGCGGGAGAGTTGCCGCCCCAGGGAGCAGAGGAACAGCGCCCCCGCGTTCCCATTGCCGTTGCAAGGGATGCGGCGTTTTGCTTCACCTACGCCGAAACGCTGGAAGCACTGGAGCGGGCGGGGGCGGAGCTCTGCTGGTTCAGCCCCCTGCAGGACCCCGCCCTGCCGGAGCAGATCGGCGGGCTCTATCTGCCCGGCGGCTACCCGGAGCTGTATGCCGGGCAGTTGAGCGCGAACCGCTCCATGCTGGCCTCTGTGCGCCGGGCTGTGGAGCGCGGTCTGCCCACGGTGGCCGAGTGCGGGGGCTTTCTCTATCTGGGCCAGAGCCTGGAGGATGCCAACGGGGAACGCTGGCCCATGGCAGGTGTCCTGCCGGGGCAGGGCTTCCGGGTGGGGCGGCTGGTACGGTTTGGATACGCGGCATTGACTGCCCACGCCGACAGTATGCTGTTCCGCGCCGGGGAGCGTCTGCCCGTGCACGAGTTCCACCACTGGGATTCCACAGACAACGGCACCGGCTTTACCGCCGCAAAGCCCAACGGGAAACAATGGGACTGCGGCTTTGCAAACGAGCATTTCTATGCGGGCTTCCCGCATTTGTATTGGGCGGGCACGGCCCTGCCCCGGCGGTTCGTGGATGCCGCAGCACACTATCATCAAGAGGAACAGGACCAATGACAGAGCTTGAACTGAAACAGCTTCTTTCCAAGATCACCCGGCCGGACGAGATCGCACGCACCGCCGCCCATGCTCACTGGGCCAGCCTGGCCAAGCCGCTGGGCGGGCTGGGCAGGCTGGAGACCATGCTGGAGGATGCCGCCGCCCTGACCGGTACGGCAGAGCTGGCGTTTTCCCGCCGGGCCGTGCTGGTGCTCTGCGCCGACAACGGCGTGGTGGCGCAGGGCGTGAGCCAGACGGACCAGAGCGTGACCCGGGCCGTGGCCGAGAACCTTGCCGCCCGGCGCACCAGTGTCTGCCAGATGGCAAAAACGGCCCGCTGCGAAGTGGTGCCTGTGGACCTTGGCATGGCCGGGGAGCCGGTGCCCGGGGTGCAGAACTGCCGCATTGCCGCCGGGACGGCGGATTTCACCACCGGCCCTGCCATGACCCGTCAGCAGGCGGTGGATGCCATTGCGGCGGGCATCGGGCTTGTCCGGGCGCAGAAGGCGGCGGGGGTGCAGCTGCTGGCCACGGGGGAGATGGGCATTGGCAACACCACCACCTCCAGCGCCGTGGCTGCGGTTCTGCTGGGTCAGCCCGTGGAGCGGATGACAGGCCGTGGTGCGGGCCTTTCCGACGCGGGGCTTGCCCGCAAGCTGGATGCCATCCGGCGGGGCATTGCGCGGAATCAGCCCGATGCCGCTGACCCTCTGGATGTGCTCTCCAAGCTGGGCGGGTTTGACATCGCCGGGCTGTGCGGTGTTTTTTTGGGCGGTGCGCTGGAAGGCCTGCCCGTGCTGATGGATGGCTTCATCAGCGGGGTGGCGGCGCTGTGCGCTGTGCGGCTCTGCCCCGCCGCGGAAAAGGCCGTGTTTGCCAGCCACTGCTCCACCGAACCGGCAGCAAGGCTGGTGCTGGAAGCGCTGGGCAAAGTGCCTCTGCTCACCGCCGGGCTCCATCTCGGCGAGGGCACCGGAGCGGTGGCAAGCATCCCGCTGTGGGATATGGCGCTGGCCGTTTACCGCGATTGCTATTCCTTCACGGAGGGCGGCATCACGCCGTACACCCCCCAATGCTGACGCTGGTATTGGGCGGTGCCGCCAGCGGCAAGAGCGGGTATGCCGAGAGCCTGGTGATGAAAACCGCGCTTCCGCGCTATTACATCGCCACCATGCAGGTGTGGGATGCGGAATGTGCCGCCCGGGTGGAAAAGCACCGGAAGATGCGGGCGGCAAAGCAGTTTGAGACCGTGGAGTGCCCCCTGCATCTGGAGAACATCCGTCTGCCTGCCCGGGGAACTGTGCTGTTGGAGGATCTGGGCAACCTGACCGCCAACGAGCTCTACGACCCCGCCGGGGCGGGAGAAAATGCCGCTTCGGCTATTTTGGAAGGACTGGACCAATTGGCCGGACAATGCGCGCACCTCATCGTGGTCTCCAACGAGGTGTTCAGCGGCGGTGCCGACTATGCAGGCGACACCGGGCGCTACCTGAAAGCGCTGGCGCAGGTGAACAATGCCCTTGCCGCCCGGGCTGACCATGTGGTGCGGGTGGTGTGCGGCATCCCGGTCTATTATAAAGGAGTGGAAAAATGATTGGATTGCAGACCATTGCAGTGGCCTTTGCCATGTTTTCGGCCCTGCCGGTGCCGCAGTTCGCGTGGAACCAGAAAAACATGCGGTATGCCATGTGTGCCTTCCCGCTCATCGGGGTGGTCATTGGCGGGCTGTGGTGCCTGTGCGGCGCTCTGCCCCTGCCGATGCCCGCAAAAGCGGCGGGGTTCTGCCTGATCCCGGTCTGGGTCACGGGCGGCATCCACCTGGATGGCTATGCCGACACCTGCGATGCACTTTCCAGCTATGGCGACCGGGAAAAGAAGCTGGAGATCCTCAAAGACCCCCACTGCGGTGCCTTTGCGGTGATCCGGCTGTGCAGTTATTTTGCGGCCTACCTTGCCCTTTGCGCCTGCGTGGACTTTACGCCCCGGGTGGGCCTGTGCTGGACACTGGCCCTTGTGCTGGAACGGGCCCTTTCGGGCCTGGCCGTGGCATCGTTCCCGATGGCAAAGAACACCGGCCTTGCCCACACCTTTGCCACGGCGGCGGATCGAACTACTGTCCGCCGGGTGCTGATGGTGCTGGCCGCTCTGCTCAGCGCCGCCCTGCTGGCACTGGGCGGCTGGGCGCTGGTGCTGGCGGCGTTTCTTGTGTTTGCACGCTATCATGTTGTTTCGGACAAGCAGTTTGGCGGCATCACCGGCGATCTGGCCGGGTGGTTTTTGCAGAAAGCCGAGCTGTGGATGCTGGCGGCGCTGTGTGCCTGCCAGTGGGGAGGACTGTTATGATCTTTATCACCGGGCCGCTGTACAGCGGCAAGCGCACCTTTGCCCAGCGCCTGCCCGGCACCCGCATTGCGGAGGTGCAGGCCCTGGCCGCAGAGGCTGAGGATCTGGAAAAGCTTGCGGAGGAGCTCTCCGCTTATGATATCGTGATGGCCACCGAGGTGGGCGGCGGCGTGGTGCCCATGGACGCAGGGGAGCGGGCCGCCCGGGAAGCCGCCGGGCGGCTGGCCTGCCTGCTGGCGGCCCGGGCCGGGTGCGTGGTGCAGATGTTCTGCGGCATCCCCACAGTATTGAAAGGAGAACTGCCCCCATGCTGATCTATCTTCTGCGCCATGGCCTGACGGCCTACAACGCCGAAAAGCGCTATCAGGGCCAGCGGGATATCCCCCTGTGCCCCGCGGGCCGCGCCCAGCTGCGGCAGGCGGATCTCCGGCCGGAAACGGTCTATATCACCCCGCTCTGCCGCACCCGGCAGACCGCGGAGGTGCTCTTCCCGGGTGCAAGGCTCGTGGAGGTGAAAGACCTGCAGGAGATGTGCTTCGGCAGCTTTGAGGGCCGCAATTTCATTGAGATGGAGCACGACCCGGATTATCTGGCCTGGGTGAACGCCAACTGCGAAAGCCCCTGCCCGGACGGCGAGACCAAGGCTGTTTTTTCGGAGCGGGTGTGCAGGGCTTTTGCCGCACTGGTGGACAGGGCCCTTGCCGATGGGGAAGAGACACTGGTCATTCTGGCCCACGGCGGCACCCAGATGGCTGCCATGGAGCGCTACGCCCTGCCCCATGCGGATTATTACCACTGGTGCGCCCCCAACGCGGGCGGCTACGTTCTGGATGCAGGAGATTGGGCGGAGCAGCGGGCGCTGCACCTGCTGAAGACTGTGCAGTACACAAAGGAGGATGCCCGATGATCGAATACGCAGTACTCGGCGGTTTTGTGCTGGACTGCCTCTTGGGCGACCCGGCCTGGCTGCCCCACCCGGTGGTGTACATGGGCAAGGCCATCTCGGCGCTGGAAAAGCGCCTGCGGGCCCGCCTGCCCAAAACGCCTCAGGGGGAACTGCTGGGCGGTGCCATTGTGGCCTTCTGCCTGCCGGTGGGCACCTTTCTGCTGACGAGCCTTGTCTGCCTGGGGGCTGCCCGTATCAGCCCGTGGCTGGGGCTGGCCGTCCAGATGTTCTGGTGCGGGCAGGCACTGGCCGCAAAGGGGCTGGCGCAGGAGAGCACCAATGTTTACCGGGAACTGGTCAAGCCCGACCTGCCTGCCGCCCGCAGGGCGGTCAGCCGCATCGTGGGGCGGGACACCCAGGATCTGACGCTGGAGGGGGTGACCAGAGCCGCTGTGGAGACGGTGGCCGAAAACGCCAGCGACGGCGTGATCGCGCCCCTGCTCTATATGCTCATCGGCGGGGCACCGCTGGCCCTGACCTACAAGGCCATCAACACGATGGACAGTATGCTGGGCTACAAAAACGAAAAATACCTCTACTTTGGCCGCATCCCTGCCAAGCTGGACGATGCGGCAAATTACCTTCCCAGCCGCCTTGCCGCCCTGCTGTGGGTGGCTGCCGCGGCCTTTACCCGCAATGACGCAAAAGGGGCGTGGAAGATCTGGCGGCGGGACCGCCGCAACCACGCCAGCCCCAACAGCGCCCAGACCGAGAGCGCCTGCGCCGGTGCGCTGGGGGTGCAGCTGGCCGGGCCCGCCTATTACTTTGGCGAATACTACGCCAAGCCCACCATCGGTGATCCGCTGCGCCCCATTGAACCGGAGGATATCCTGCGTGCCAACCAGATGATGTACGTGGCAAGCGCTTTTGCACTGGCGTGGGGCGTGGCAATACGGGCTTTTTTGTAACCACCTCACCCTCTCAGTCATGCCTTGCATGACAGCTCCCCCAAAGGGGGAGCCAAGAGCTGGGATCCAGAACCATCCAGGAAAAGGAGAACGAACATGCAACTAGTACATGGCGGCGATTGGGCCGGTTACCGGGCCGAGTTCGGGCGGGACCCGCTGGATTTTTCGGCCAACGTCAGCCCGCTGGGCCTGCCGGAAGGGGTGGCCCGGGCCATCACGGCGGCATTGCCCACGGCCGACCGCTACCCCGACCCTCTGTGCCGGGAGCTGCGGGCAAAGCTGGCGCTCCATGAGGGCGTGCCGGCGGAGCAGATCCTCTGCGGCAATGGGGCGGCAGACCTCATCTTCCGGCTGGTCTGGGCAAAAAAGCCCCGCCGGGCGCTGGTCACCGCACCCACCTTTGCGGAGTATGCCACTGCCTTGAAAAGCATCGGCTGCACGGTGGAACGCTTCTTTTTGCGGGAGCAGGAGGACTTTGCAGTCACGGATGCGTTCTGTGCGGCCATCCGTCCGGGGGTGGACATGGTATTCCTCTGCCAGCCCAACAACCCCACCGGCCAGCTGACGGCCCTGCCGCTGGTGGAGCAGATCCTCCGCCGCTGCGCGGCGTGCGGCACTCTGCTGGTGGTGGACGAATGCTTCCTCGATTTCTTGCCCGACCATGCCCTGCACACGGCAAAAGGCCTGCTGGGGGAGGGAGATCTGGTCATCCTGAAAGCCTTCACCAAGCTTTACGGCATGGCGGGCGTGCGGCTGGGCTATGCCCTGAGTGCCGACACAGCGCTGCTGGAACAGATGCAGGCCTGCGGCCAGCCCTGGGGCGTGTCCAGTCTGGCGCAGACGGCGGGGCTTGCCGCGCTGGAGGAGACGGCGTATGTGGAAAAGGTCCGGGCCCTCATTGCCGAACAGCGGCCCCGCCTGACGACCGGGCTGCGGGCGCTGGGCCTGCGGGTGCTGGACGGCAGGGCAAATTACCTGCTGTTTCAGGCCCCGGAGACGCTGGGAGAAGCCCTGCGGCAAAGGGGTGCTGTGCTGCGCAGCTGTGCGAACTACCCCGGGCTGGGCCCCGGCTGGTACCGCACCGCCGTGCGCACCGGATCTGAAAACGAACAGCTTTTGAAACTTCTTGCGGAGGTGCTGGAATGAGCAAGGCAAAGTGCATCATGGTGCAGGGAACCATGAGCGGTGCAGGCAAAAGCCTGCTGTGCGCCGCCCTCTGCCGCATTTTTGCGCAGGACGGTTACCGCGTGGCTCCCTTCAAGAGCCAGAACATGGCGCTGAACAGCTTTGTCACCCGGGATGGGCTGGAAATGGGCCGGGCACAGGTGGTGCAGGCGCAGGCCGCAGGCATCGAGCCGGATGTGCGGATGAACCCCATCCTGCTCAAGCCCAGCAGTGACGTGGGCAGTCAGGTCATCGTGAACGGCGAGGTGCGGGGCCAGATGCCCGCCGCCGCCTACTTCAAAATGAAAAGAGCGCTCATCCCGGAGATCCTCTCAGCCTACAACAGTCTGGCCGAAGCCGTGGATATCATCGTCATCGAGGGGGCCGGAAGCCCGGCGGAGATCAACCTGAAGGCAGACGATATCGTCAACATGGGCCTTGCCCGGCTGGTGGATGCCCCCGTTCTGCTGGCGGGAGACATCGACCGGGGCGGTGTGTTCGCCCAGCTGTACGGCACGGTGGCGCTGCTGGAGCCAGAGGAGCGCGCCCGCATCAAGGGGCTGCTCATCAATAAATTCCGCGGCGATGTGGAGATCCTGCGCCCCGGCCTTGCTATGCTGGAAGAAAAAACGCAGCTGCCGGTGCTGGGGGTCGTGCCCTACCTGAAGGTGGACATTGAGGATGAGGATTCTCTTTCCACCCGGCTGGATGCGGGCAAAGCGGTCCACCCGCTGGATGCGGCCATCCTCCGCCTGCCGCACATCTCCAACTTTACCGATTTCATGCCGCTGGAGCAGCACCCGCTGCTGGGCGTGCGGTATGTGCAGAATACCCGCCAGCTGGGCACACCGGATCTCGTCATTCTGCCCGGCACCAAGAACACTGTGGATGACCTGCTCTGGCTGCGGCAGTCCGGGCTGGAAGCAGCCCTGTTGAAGCTGGCGGCCAGCGGCACGCCGGTGCTGGGGGTCTGCGGCGGGTATCAGATGCTGGGCGAGACGCTGGCCGACCCTGAGGGCACGGAGAGTGGTACGGCGCAGACCGTGCGGGGGCTGGGGCTGCTGCCCACCCACACGGTCTTTACCGGCCAGAAGCACCGCACCCAGGACACTGCCGCCGTGACCGCCGCCCCCTTTGCGGGTGCGGCCCTGACCGGATACCAGATCCACACCGGCCGCACCGAGGTGCAGGGTGTGCCCTTCTGCACACTGGCAGACGGCACACCCGAGGGCTGCGTGCAGGACAATGTGTTCGGCACCTACCTGCACGGCCTGTTTGATACCGGGGAGCTTACCGAGAAGCTGGTGGCCCTGCTCTGCCAGCGCAAGGGCATTGCGCCGGACAGTGCCGCCCTCATCCCGATGGAGCAGTACCGCCAGCAGCAATTTGACCTGCTGGCCGATGGCGTGCGCGGCGCGCTGGATCTGGATGCCGTTTACGCGGCCATGGGGTTGGAGAACCCGCGGAGGAATGCACAATGATCCCACAACATCATCTGCCCGCCGACATTGAGCGGACAAGCCTTTCCATCATCACGGCAGAGCTGGAAGCGTTGGGCCTGACCCCGCCGCCCGAGACTGCCGCTGTGGTCAAGCGGGTCATCCACACCACCGCCGACTTTGACTATGCGAAAAATCTGCGCTTCACGCCGGGGGCTGTGGCGGCAGGTGTGGCCGCCCTGCGGGCCGGAACTCCCATCATCACCGACACCAACATGGCGCTTTCGGGCATTTCCAAGCCTGCCCTTGCCCGGCTGGGCGGCAGTGCCCTCTGCTATATGGCGGACCCCGAGGTGGCGCGGGTCGCAGCCGAGACCGGAACCACCCGGGCAGTGGCCTCCATGCACCGCGCGGCGCAGGAGCACCCCGGGGCCATTCTTGCGGTGGGCAATGCCCCCACCGCCCTGCTGACCATTGCGGAAGAGGTCGAGGCCGGGCTGCGGCCTGCCCTGGTCATCGCCGTGCCGGTGGGCTTTGTGAATGTGGTGGAAAGCAAGGAGACGCTGTTTGCCGCCTGTGCAGCCCACGGCGTGCCTGCCATCGCGGCCATGGGCCGCAAGGGCGGAAGCACCGTGGCCGCTGCAGTCTGCAACGCTCTGGTCTACTCCGCTGCCGAGATGCTGGACCCAGCGGCAAGAGGGTGGAAATAGGGTGGAACCGGTAAAAACGCCCCTTTTTACGCTTTTGCTTGACTTTTTGGCAGAAACAAGGTATCGTTTATTTGTATGACGATTGATATATGAGCTGAAGCTTTGCGTGAAAAAGGAAACATTATGGCACAGACGATTTTAGAAGAAAAGAAAAAATCACGGCTGATGACAGAGGGCAGCATCTGGAAGAGCATCCTGCTCTTCTCGGTGCCGCTGATCCTGGGCAACATGCTGCAGCAGCTGTACAACACCGCCGATTCCATCATCGTGGGCAACTTTGTGGGCAGCAACGCGCTGGCAGCGGTCGGCTCCAGCGGCTCGCCCATCTTCCTGCTCATCGGGTTCAGCCAGGGCATTGCCGTGGGTGCCGGTGTCGTGGTGTCCCAGTTTCTGGGAGCCAAGGACAGGGAGGGCGCGCACACTGCGGTGCACACCTCGCTGGCCCTTTCGGCCATTCTGGGTGCGATCCTGACCGTGTGCGGCATTGCCGTCAGCCGGGCCCTGCTCACCGCCATGAACACCCCCGCAGAGGTGCTGGAGGATGCGGTGCTCTATATGCGGCTCTATTTTGGCGGCGTGCTGTTCAGCGTGGTGTATAACATGGCGGCCGGTATCCTGAACGCCGCCGGCAACTCCAAGCGGAGCCTGCTCTACCTGGGCGTTGCCTCCATCACCAACATCGTCCTCGACCTTGTCCTGATCGCCGGATGCAAGATGGGCGTGGCCGGTGCGGCCATTGCCACCGATATCAGCCAGCTGGTGTCCTGTGTGCTCTCCCTGCGGTTTCTGATGCGGGTGGAGGACGATTACCGCGTGACGGCAAAGGAAGTGCGCGTGCACAAAAAGATGGCGGTCCGCATCATCAAGGTGGGCCTGCCCACCGGTATCCAGAACATGGTCATCTCCCTTTCCAATGTGCTGGTGCAGGTCAGCGTCAACGGCTATGGTGCCGCTGCCATGGCAGGCTTTGCCGCCTATATGAAGGTGGATGGCTTCAACATTCTGCCTGTGCTGAGCTTCGGCATGGCGGCCACCACCTTTGTGGGCCAGAACTTTGGTGCGGGCAAAATCGACCGTGTCAAAAAGGGCACCTTTGTCACCCTGGGCATGTGCATCGTTTACACCATCCTGACCGGCATCCTGCTGCTCATCTTCCAGGACCCCATCATGCACCTGTTCACCGGCGATGAAACGGTCATTGCCTACGGCAAGATCTGTATGCTCTATTTCTGCCCCTTCTACTGGATGCTGGGCATCCTGCAGGGCCTTGCCGGTACGGTGCGCGGCACCGGCAAGAGCGTGCCGCCCATGGTGGTGCTGCTGATCTCCCTGTGCCTGTTCCGTATTGTCTGGATCCAGTTTGCCCTGCCCCTGTTTGCAGGCATTGAGGGTGTGCTGCTGGTCTACCCGGTGTCCTGGGCTGTGGGTGCAGTGCTGATGGTGCTCTACGCCTGGAAGGGCAAATGGATGCAGCTGCCGGAAGCAATTTCATAAACCGGACGCACCCGATCCCCCGGTAAAAGTGTATTTTATGCAAAAATGACGTATGAATGCGTAAAAATATTCGGGGGGGGGATAAAAAATCTGCGAAAATCAGTTGATTTCTGCCGAAAAATACCGTATACTGAATTATAGTTTTCAAATCGAACGACGGACTTCGACAAAAGGGGCTGATGAGATGGAGTGCACACAGGCAGAGGCTTTTGAACAGTATATTCGGGATCTGCGCGTTGTGCGCTCGATCTCCCGGCCCAGCTTTCCGGAGGGCAAAGCTCCCACTGCCGTGCTGGAAGAGATCCAGACCAACGCGCTGAGATGCAACGCCCTGATGCGGCAGAATGAGGCACTGCTGGCGCAGCTTGTCTACGACCGTGACCCTGCCTCCCTGACCGAAACGGATATCCAGGGACTGAGTGCCTTTGCAGGCAGGCTGTTCAACTATGCGAACAGCGAGGATATGGGCGTGGCGTTCAAGGTGCATCAGCTGCTGCTGGCAGCGGCCCGCAGCCGGGAAGACGTGCCCATGATCGTCAGGGAGCTGTACTACACAGGCATCACCCTGCATTATATGAACGTCCGGGATGAGGGAACTGGCATCAACCTGTTGGGAGATGCGATCCAGGTCTATTTTACGGAAGCTGCTGAATACATGTCACGGTATGAACAGCTGGACAGGAATACCCGGCAGTATCTCATCCGCTGTGTGGGCAACACCCGGCTGGGGATGTCCCGCGGCACCCATGCGGAAAGCTGCCGGTATCTGGAGCGGTTCCGCCGCGCAATGGACATCATCCAGTCTGCGCATTACCATGCGCTGGACCCGGAGTTCCCCTGGGAAAGCTACATCTATTCCATGCACATGGACCGCATGACCCTGCTGACCCATCTGCGGCAGGAGGAGGATCCCGAGGTGGCGCGGCAGGTGCTGGAATCGGCGGGAAGCGTGGCGCAGGATGATTATTCTGCCGAGGCCATCAACCGGAAGCTGGTTCTGGCGGCCTATCTTTCGGTCTATGCAGAACGTCTGGACGAGGCGGGAGCACAGAGATATCGTGCAACCGTGGAGCAGGTACGCCGTTCTGCGGATCAGTATCTGGAACAGATGCCGGCCAGCCAGTATCCCCGTGTGGTAAACTCTGCTGCTTGGGAGTTGAGCAAGATCAACACCAGCTCAGATGAAACGGCGAACCGCCGGATGCTGGGCAGTATCCTGGCCGGGCACAAGCCGACCTATGTCCACTCGCTGATGGTGGCAGAGCTGACCCGTGCCCTGCTGCAGCGGCAGATCGAGACACGGCCCGAAACACTGGTGGGCCTGCTGGGCTGCAGGAGCGCGGCCGAGGTGCAGGCCCGGCGGGAAGAGCTCTGCCAGACGGCCTATGAGTGCGGCCTGTACCACGACCTTGGCAAGTGTGCCGTTCTGATGTACATCGACAACAACGCCCGCCGCCTGCTGGATGAGGAATTTTTCTGCATCCAGAGCCACCCAAGGACCGGCGCTGACATTCTGAATAGAATGGGCTGCGGAAGAACGCTGGCCCTGGCGGCGCTCTATCACCACTGCTATTACAACGGCAAAGGCGGCTATCCCAATGATGTACCCTCCTGCCCGCCGGAGATCAAGGGAATCGTGGATGCGCTGAGCGTGGCAGACTCGCTGGATGCCGCCACCGATAATATCGGTCGGTGCTACAACCTTGCCAAGCCCTTCCGCACGCTGCTGGAAGAGCTGCGGGCCCAGAGCGGCACCCGCTATGCGCCCAATGTGGTCGCCCTGTTCGAGGATGAGCGTTTCTGCCAGCAGCTGGCAGAGAACACGGATGCCGAGCGCAAAAGGGTGTATCTGCAGGTGTATCACGCCGGAAGTGAAGAAAAATAAACGACCCTCTCTATCATTGCTTCGCAGTGCCACCTCCCACAAAAGGGAGCGGGCATACGTCAGCGTGATAGAGAGGGTCATTCTTTTTGTTTAAGTCAGGATGAAGCTTTCCCAGTCTACCCTGCCGGTGCAGTTCAGCCGGGGTACTTAGCCACTTCCAACAATTCCTCCGCCCGGCGGACCTGTTCCGCCGTGGGGGGAACAGCATCGGGCAGGGGATAGGAGATGCCCAGCTTCTGCCACTTGAACAGCCCCAGCGTGTGGTAGGGGAGCACCTCCACCCGCTGCACCGTTTTCAGGCTGCGGATGAAATCTGCGGTCCTGCGCAGGCCCTCCTCGTCATCGGTGAGGCCGGGCACCAGCACATGCCGGATCCAGAGCGGAACGCCCAGATCAGAGATGTGCCGTGCCATGGCTAAGATGTTGGCATTGTCCCGGCCGGTAAGCTGACGGTGCTTCTCCGGGTCGATCTCCTTGAGATCCAGGATCACCAGACTGGTGGAAGCCATCAGGGTATCGAAGGCGGCCAGGTAGGCGGGGTCATCGGGCTGGAACGGCTGACCGGCCGTGTCCAGCGCGGTGTGCACCCCCTTGGCGCGCGCCAGCTGGAAGAATTTTGTCAAGAAGTCCATCTGCCGCAGCGGCTCGCCGCCGCTGACGGTGATGCCGCCCTTCTTGCCCCAGTAATTGCGGTAGCGCCAGACGTGCTGGAACAGCTTCTCCGGAGACCATTCCGTGCCGCCCTCAGCGCTCCACGTTTCGGGGTTGTGGCAGTATTTGCAGCGCAGGGCACAGCCCTGCAGAAAGACAACGAACCGGACACCCGGCCCGTCCACCGAGCCGAAGCTTTCCAGCGAGTGGACGAGACCGACAGGGTCACAGTGCGGCATGGCAGGTACGGGAGATCACGTCCATCTGCTGCTCGCGGGTCAGGTCGATGAACTTGACCGCATAGCCGGAGACGCGGATGGTGAAGTTGGCGTATTCTTCCTTTTCGGGGTGCTCCATGGCATCCAGCAGCTTCTCCTTGCCGAACACATTCACGTTCAGGTGGTGTGCACCCTGATCGAAGTAGCCGTCCAGCACCTGCACCAGGTTCTCCTTGCGCTCCTCCTCGCTGTGGCCCAGAGCCTCGGGGTTGATGGTCTGGGTGTTGGAGATGCCGTCCAGAGCCCAGTGGTAGGGCAGCTTGGCAACAGAGTTCAGGGAAGCCAGCAGGCCGTTCTGCTCCGCACCGTAGCTGGGGTTTGCACCGGGTGCAAAGGGGGTAAAGGCGGCACGGCCATCGGGCAGAGCACCGGTGTACTTGCCGTACACCACGTTGGAGGTGATGGTCAGGATGGAGGTGGTAGCCTCGGAGTTGCGGTAGGTGTGGCGCTTCTTGATCATCTCAAGGAAGGTCTTGAGCAGCCACACGCCGATCTCGTCGGCGCGGTCATCGTCGTTGCCGTACTTGGGGAAGTCGCCCTCCACATCAAAGCCGGTGGCCAGACCGGTGTCATCCCGCACCACCTTGACCTTGGCGTACTTGATGGCGCTCAGGGAGTCGATGACGTGGGAGAAGCCTGCAATGCCGGTGGCAAAGGTGCGGCGCACATCGGTGTCGATCAGGGCCATTTCGGCTTCCTCGTAGTAGTACTTGTCGTGCATATACTGGATCAGGTTCAGCACGTTGACGTACAGGCCGGCCAGCCAGTCCAGCATCTGAACATATTTGGGCAGGACCTCGTCATAGTTCAGGTACTCGCTGGTGATGGGGGCATAGTTGGGGCCGCACTGCTCGTGGCTCTTCTCGTCCACGCCGCCGTTGATGGCATACAGCAGGCACTTTGCCAGGTTGGCACGGGCACCAAAGAACTGCATCTCCTTGCCGGTCTGGGTGGCAGACACGCAGCAGCAGATGGAGTAATCGTCGCCCCAGACGGGCTTCATCACATCGTCGTTCTCGTACTGGACGGAGGAAGTCTTGATAGAGATCTTGGAGGCGTAATCCTTAAAGGTCTTGGGCAGAGCAGAGGAGTACAGAACGGTCAGGTTCGGCTCCGGTGCGGGGCCCATGTTTTCCAGGGTATGCAGGAAGCGGAAGTCGGTCTTGGTGACCATGGAGCGGCCATCCATGCCGATGCCGCCAACTTCCAGGGTAGCCCACACGGGGTCGCCGCTGAACAGCTGGTTGTAGCTGGGGATACGGGCAAACTTGACCATGCGGAACTTCATGGTCAGGTGGTCGATCAGTTCCTGGGCCTCGGTCTCGGTCAGGATGCCCTTATCCAGGTCGCGCTGGATGTAGATATCCAGGAAGGTGGAGATACGGCCAACGCTCATGGCAGCGCCGTTCTGGGTCTTGATGGCAGCCAGATAGCCAAAGTACAGCCACTGCACAGCCTCCTTGGCGTTGGCAGCGGGCAGGGAGATATCATAGCCGTAAGCAGCGGCCATGGCCTTCATATCATTCAGGGCGCGGATCTGCAGGGCGATCTCTTCGCGCAGACGGATGACGTCATCGGTCATGGTGCCGTCACCGCAGTTGGCAAAGTCGTTCTGCTTTTCTTTGATCAGGTAGTCAATGCCGTACAGGGCAACGCGGCGGTAGTCGCCAACGATGCGGCCGCGACCATAGGTATCGGGCAGGCCGGTCACAATGTGGCTGTGGCGTGCCTTTTTCATCTCCGGGGTGTAGGCATCAAACACAGCGGTGTTGTGGGTGCGGGCATACTTGGTAAAGATTTCGTGCAGCTTCGGGGACGGAGTATAGCCATAGGTGGTGCAGGCCTGTTCTGCCATCTTGATGCCGCCATAGGGCATGAAGGCGCGCTTGAGGGGCTTATCGGTCTGCAGGCCGACGACTTTTTCCAGATCCTTCAGGTCCTCGCTGATATAGCCGGGGCCGTAAGCGGTCATGCCGGAAACCACTTCAGTCTCCATATCCAGAACGCCGCCCTTGGCGCGCTCTTCTTTCTGCAGAACCTGCAGAGCACCCCAAAGCTTATCGGTTGCTTCGGTGGGGCCGGCAAGGAAGCTTTCATCGCCGGAGTAGGGGCGGTAGTTCTTCTGGATAAAATCGCGGGTGTTGACTTCTTCTTTCCAGATGCGGCCCTGGAAGCCTTCCCACTGTACAAAATCTGTCATCGGTTACCTCCTGTTGTAAACCAAATACGCTGCTCTATTAGTTAGGTTGCTCTAACCAGCTATTGAAAATCTTGTCCTTTTCCAGCTGGCGGGCGGGCAGTTTTTCTGCGTTGCCCACGGTTCCAGCCCAAAAGGACGCCATTGACCAGCCCGTATCCGGGCCACAATCATTCTACCATATGTCCTTACAAAAAGCAACAACTACACCAAAAATTGTGTTGGAAACTTTTGCATTGCTTTTTGTGCATGGCATTTGCCGCACATGTCGGTGGCTTCCCATGGCGAACGGTGCAGGTATAATTTTGTCTTTCACGGTTAGGTTGCGCTAACACAGAAAGTACTTTCAAAAGCCGGGGTTTTCATACCGGCTCTGCCGGGTTGTTGGTTCAGCATACCCTGCAGAGTGCCTTTAGTATACCAACCCGCATCGGGGCTGTCTGTTGCCAAGGCAACAACCCAAAAATTTGCAAAAAAAGCCCCCGCACCGGAAGCTGCTCCGGTGGGGGGCGTTGGATAGGGAGAGATCAGGTTTTGGGTTCCGCCGCTTTTTCTGCGTCTTCCGATTTTTCTGTTTCATCGGGTTCTGCAGCGGGTTCTTCCGGCAGGCGGCCATACAGCTCCATAGCGTCATGCAGCTTTTGGGCCAGCTCCGGGGTAAAGGCGCCGGGCAGGGCGCGCCAGCACCAGTTACCGCCCAAGGTGGCGGGGGTGTTCATCCTGGCTTCATGCCCAAGGCCCAGCACATCCTGGGCCTGCACCACGGCCAGATCCGCCACGCTGGACCAGATGCCGCGCATCATGCCCCAGTTCATACCTTCCTCTTTGGTCAGATTCAGGTACTGGATGGCGCGCTCAATATCGTCCGGCAGAGCAGTTTCAAACCAGCCGTCCACCGGCTCATTATCATGGGTGCCAGTGTAAGCAATGCAGTTGGTGGGGTAGCTGTGGGGGCGGTAGTCACCGCCGTCACGGCTGTCAAAGGCAAATTCCAGCACTTTCATGCCGGGGTAGGCGCATTCTTTCAGCAGAGCGCGCACATCGTCGGTCAAAAAGCCCAAGTCCTCAGCAATAATGCGGGGGCTGCCCAGTTCTTTTTTGACGGCAGCAAAGAGGGCATAGCCCGGCCCAGTGCGCCAGCGGCCGTTTTCGGCGGTCTTATCACCATAGGGGATGGCATAATACCCCGCAAAGCCGCGGAAATGGTCAATGCGCAACACATCATAAATTCCGCACAGGTGGCGGATGCGGCGCACCCACCAGGCATAGCCGTTGGCAGCCATAGCGTCCCAGTCAAACAGCGGGTTGCCCCATAGCTGACCGGTGGCGGAGAAGCCATCCGGCGGGCAGCCGGCCACCTCGGTGGGGACCAGGTTTTCGTCCAGCTGGAACTCCTGCGGGCAGGACCAGACATCCACGCTGTCCTCCGCCACATAGATCGGCAGGTCGCCGATAATCTCAATGCCCTGCGCGTTGGCATAGGCTTTCAGGTCATGCCACTGGGTATAGAACAGATACTGCACAGCCTGCCAGAAGTCAATATCCGCCGCATATTTGGCGCGGGCCGCGGCCAAGGTCTCCGGTTCGCGGCGGCGCAGCGGTTCTTCCCACTGCTGCCAGCAGACCCCGTTATGGGCATCTTTCAGGGCCATGAACAGGGCATAGTCCGGCAGCCAGAACGCGTTTTTCGCCAAAAAATCGGCGTAATCCGCCGGGGGCGCTGCCAACAGGCGGGCACAGGCTTTGTGCAGCACCGCATAACGCTTTTGGTACAACGCTCCGTAATTGACACAGCCAGGGGTGCTTTCCCAGTCGATAGATTCATATTCTTCCGGCTGGAGGAGGCCCGCTTTGGCCAGCAGATCCAGGTCAATAAAATACGGATTGCCCGCAAAGGTAGAAAAAGACTGGTAAGGGCTGTCGCCATAGCTGGTGGGGCAAACCGGAAGGATCTGCCAGTAAGCCTGACCGGCTTTGACTAGGAAATCCACAAAATCTTTTGCTGCCGCGCCCATGGTGCCGATGCCATGGGGGGAGGGCAGGCTGGAAATATGCAGCAGAATGCCGCTTGCTCTCATCAGGGAAACCTCTTTTCTTTATGGCAATACCGCATAATTCTAAGTGCCGATACGGCGAGCGAGGTGCGGCAGA
>OHZJ01000157.1_pt1 | contig 37669 bp, 34 predicted proteins | sample 1580411 | NCBI WGS metagenome assembly OHZJ01 (sample SAMEA3882519, study PRJEB24775) | human gut metagenome | biome: human-associated habitat; feature: intestine environment; material: feces | place: Netherlands | collected 2009/2010 | reverse complement strand
ATACTCTGCCACGGCCTTTGCCATGTACTCGGCATCCTTGCAGCTGGCGGTCTCCATTGCGGAATGCATGGCCAGCTGTGCCAGACCGATATCCACCATGGGGATCAGGATCTGGTGGCCCAGCAGGTTGCCCAGCGTGGAGCCGCCGGGAACATCCGCGCGGTTTGCGGCCACCTGCACCGGCACACCGGCCTTTTTGCAGATCTCGGCAAAGGCAGCGCCGGTAAAGCCGCTGGTGGTGTAGGTCTGGCGGGCATTGTACTTCAGCAGCACACCGCCGCCCATGACCGCCACGTTGGCGGGATCGCTCTTTTCGGGGTGGTTGGGGTGGGTGGCGTGGCCATTGTCAGCGCTCAGCAGCAGGCTGTTGGTGCAGGCACGGATGCTCTGCTCCCGGGTGACCCCCAGTTTTTCCTCAATGCGGGCCAGCACATTGGCCATCAGGGTGCCCTGTGCGCCCTGCCGGCTGGAGGAGCCCACCTCCTCGTTGTCGAACATGACCCACATATCACCCCGGCCTTCCTCCTCGCCGCGGCCCTGCAGGAAGCCCCACAGGGTGGTGTAGGCACATTCCAGATCATCGATGCGGCCGGACATGAAGTATTCGCCCTTCAGGCCCACGCGCTCGGCCTTTTCCCGGGTGCAGAGCACCAGGTCAGCGTCCACGATATCCTCTGCCTTGACCCCGGCCTCCTCAGCCAGAGCGTCCCGCAGGGTGGAGCCCGCCTCACCAAAGATGGGCTGCAGATCCACCTGAGGGTTGTACTTCATGCCGTTGTTCAGGTCATGGTTGAAGTGGATGCAGAGGTTGGGGATGACAGCCAGCGCCCGGTCGGGGTGGACCAGCAGGCTCCGGATGCCGTTCTCCGTGCGGACCAGAATGCGGCCCGCCACGCTCAGGGGACGGTCCAGCCAGGTGGGCATGATCATGCCGCCGTAGCCCTCGGTCTCCGCCTTGGCAAAGACAGTGTCCTTGCCGCCGTCCAGCTGCTTGATGCGCCAGGTGGGAGAATCGCTGTGGCTGGCGGTGACATGCCAGCCGGTCAGCTCACCCTTGGGCATCCGCCATGCCAGCACGGCAGAGGCATTGCGGGTGGTGTAATATCTGCCGCCGGGCACCAGCTCCCAGGCTGCACTCTCGGGGCAGTTCTGGTAGCCGTTCTCCTCCAGGAGCTTCACAGCCGCAGCCGTGGAGTGGAAGGCGCTGACACCGGCGTTCAGAAAATCGAAGAGACCTTCGACGGAAAAGGTGTTATTCTGCATTTTATGTTCTCCTTTATTTTCAGGTTATCCATTGCTAAACCTCTCCGTCATTGCTTCGCAATGCCACCTCTTCTAATAGGAGAGGCAGGGGCCTTTCTTGGCTCCCCTGTTAGAGGAGCTGTCGCCGCAGACAACTGAGAGGTTTCGCCACAATTATACCGTTTCTCTTATCAAAATGCAATCACACCGGGGCCATCTCGGCAAGCTGCTGTTCAAGCGCATGGCGGAGCTGGGCGGCGTGCAGGCCGCAGACCAGCTGGACCCGGGTGCCCTGCACCACAAGACCTTTATGGGGCAGAGAGAGCAGAGCCCCCATATCCAGCAGCGAGGCATCCCGCACCGTGAGCCGGAGGCGGGTGAAGCAGTTTCCCAGCTGGGCGATGTTCTCCGGCCCACCCAGCGCGGCAATGAACCGGCACACCTCCTGCGGGTCGGTGTACGGGGACTGGTCTGCGGAAAGGGCAGCTTCCCGGCCCGGGGTGGGCAGATCCTTTGCCTTGATGAGGATGCTGAACGCGGCAAAGTAGGTCAGGATCTCCGCAAAGCCCAGCAGATAGAGCAGCGGCATGTTCTGCAGCTGCTCCCCGGCGCTCAGGTTGAACACCAGCGACCCCAGCAGGTTGGAGGTAAAGGCCCGGACATGCAGGACATGGAGCAGCACCATAAAGCTGCCCGTAATGACCGCATGGGCCACCCAGAGCAGGGGCGAAACGAAGCAGAACAGAAAATCAATGGGCTCGGTGATGGAGGCCACCGAGGCCGTGACCGCCAGCGGAATCATAGCGGCGGCGGTACGGGCACGGTTCTCTTTGCGGGCCGTGAAGATGAAGGCCGCTGCAATGCCCAGATAGCCAAAGGTCTTGGTGAAGCCGGTGTACATCCAGACGATGCCGTCTGAGAGGGGCAGGCCCATGGTGTACTCGGTCATGCAGACGGCGTAAGCACCTGTGTAGGTCACAGAGCCTACGGTCAGGCTGCCGCCCAGCGAAGAGAACTGGAAGGGCATATAGATGAGGTGATGCAGGCCGGTGGGGATGAGCAGCCGTTCCAGAAAGCCGTAAAGGAACACACCCGCGTTCCCTGAAGCCGCGATCCAGCCCGTGAGGGCGCTGACCGCCCGCTGCAGCGGCGGGCAGACAAAGCAGAACCCCAGCCCCAGTGCCACCGCCAGCGCCGACAGCCACAAAAACGACCACCGCAGGCCCGAATAGAGCTGGGTGATCATGCCATAAAACTGCTTTTCGCAGGTGCGGTTGAAGAGCCACGCCGCCGCAAAGCCCAGCACGATGCCGCTTGCCACGCCGGTGTCCACCACCTGAATGCCCAGAATGGTGGTCTGGCCCGTGCCCGCAAGGCCGGTCATCCCGTTCGGCTGGGCAAGCAGTCCCAGCGCTTCCAGCGCGGTGTGGTTGGCTGTGAGGAACACCAGATAGGCCATCAGTGCCAGCAGGGCGGCATCCTGCTTTTCGGTTTTGGCGCGCACGGCAGCCACCCCCACGCAGAGAATGACGCTGAGGTTGTTGATGAGCACCATCATCCCGTTATAGAGCAGCTGACCCACCAGCTGCAGCGGAGCCCACTGCAGCACCGGCAGCGCCTGACACAAGGGCTTGCTGGTGAGCAGCGCCCCCAGCACCAGCAGCAGGCCCGCCGCCGAAAGATAAGACAGCGGCGACAGCAGCGACTGTGAAAAGCGTTCCAGCCGCCGCAGAAATTTCTGCATCCGTTTCTCCCCCTTTTTCCGGTTCTTCACTCATTTCCCCCAGTTTGACCATGGCAGAATTATACGCGCCAGCGCAAAAAATGTCAATCCCGCCCGACTGAGAAAAAAACGACAAAAGTTTGTATAGTTTGCACAGCCGGGGTGAAAAATCGTCCTGCGCACGCCGATTGACAACAGCCTGGCAGAACAGTATACTAGAAATGTACCAGAGCAGTTTCTCCGGCAGATGGGCCGGAACACGATAAAAGGAGGCTTTCCTATGATTCGCAAGCGTATTCTTTCCCTGCTGGTCTGCGCCGCCCTGCTGTGCGGCGTGCTGGCGGGCTGCAGCACCTCTTCCGGCAGCACTGCCGCTTCCAGCTCTTCCGCTTCTGCAAGCGAGAGCATCCCCTCTTCCACCGTGACCGCCGACACCGGCAAGGTGGGCCCGTTGGATGCAGGCGAGAACTCCCTGTTCTCCCTCTCTGACCCGGACGATGCCTTTGCCCCCTGCCTTGGCTGGGGCCCCGGCGTGTCCGGCTGCTCGCTGAAATCCGTCATCGCGGCGGCTTCCCTGCTGAAATGGGCCGATGGCTGCAACATGAGCATCCAGCCGGTCAGCGACATCAAAGATGCCTATACCCAGTGGTTCGACAGCCTGAACGCCGATGACCAGCAGAGCTTTGCCGATGCCTGGCCGCTCATCAAGGCCGATGCCGAGACCCTGCTGACCGACAAGGACAGCATGACCGGCCGCATTGAAGATGCCGGTCTGGATGCCAAAGAGCTGCCCGGCTGTTCCGAGGAAAACTGGAAAGCCCTGGCCGATGTCATTGACGTACTGGTCCCGGCTTCCAGCGAGTATTGATCGCTCCGTCTGCCCCTGAATGCAAGAGACATAAAAATAAGCCCGACGTTGTCGGGCTTATTTTTATGTTCAGATCTTCTTCAGGGTGTACTGGCGGGTGCCCATGCCGATTTTTTCGGCCTGATCCAGCGTTGCCTTCCACTCGACATTGGGGTTGGAATCCTTGAAATTGTCGTGGTGGCAGTTCCAGCCGGGCTTTGCAAGGTTCTGGCCCAGTTGGCTGTTGGGCAGGGGCTGTGCGTTCAGACAGGCATCGGCACAGGCCTGATCCAGCGCCACGGGGTCAAAGGAGGCAAACATGCCAATATCCGGCAGGATGGGGGCATCGTTCTCGCCGTGGCAGTCACAGTTGGGGCTGATATCCTGCACCAGACTGATGTGGAAGCAGGGGCGGTCTGCACAGACGGCGGCGGCGTACTCTGCCATCTTGCGGTCCAGCTCCTCGTTGGCGCTGCTGTCGATGGAATAGATGGCATCGGAGCCGCACTCCTTGGCGCAGCGGTGGCAGCCGCGGCAGAGCTCCTCCTGCACGGCGGGCTTACCGGAGGAGTGCTGCTCCATCTTGCCCGCACGGGAACCGCAGCCCATGCCGATGTTCTTGATGGCTCCGCCGAAGCCAGTCGCTTCGTGGCCCTTGAAGTGGGTCAGGCTGATGAAGATGTCGGCATCCATAATGGCGCGGCCGATCTTGGCGGTCTTGCAGTATTCGCCGTTGGGCACGGGCACCTCAAGCTCATCGGTGCCGCGCAGGCCATCGCCAATGATGATCTGGCAGCCGGTGGTCATGGGCCAGAAGCCGTTTTCCTGCGCGCAGCTCAGGTGCTCCAGCGCATTCTTGCGGCTGCCCGGGTACAGTGTGTTGCAGTCGGTCAGGAAGGGCTGGCCCCCCTGCTCCTTACACAGGTCTGCCACTACCTTGGCGTAGTTCGGGCGCAGGAAAGCCAGGTTGCCCAGCTCGCCAAAGTGCATCTTGATGGCCACGAACTTGCCGTCCATATCAATGCTCTTGATGCCCGCCGCAATGCACAGGCGGCGCAGTTTTTCGGTCAGGCTGGTGCCCACAGGACACCGGAAGTCGGTGTAATATACAGTCGATGCTTCCATAGGGATCTCCTCCGTTTTTGACAATTTCAGGCGCGGCACTTTCCCGCTGCCGGGTTCTCTCTTTATGGCTCCAGTATAGCACAAGGCCGGGGCCGGTGCAATTGCCCCAGGGCGCAAAAAAGCCGCCCGGGCGGGCGGCTGGGGGGTTGGGAGGGATTTACGCAATGGCGGTGATAGCGGCCACAGCCAGGACGATTAGGCCCAGCACGATGCGGTAGAGGCCGAAGAACTTGAAGTTATGGCGCTTGACGTAATCCATCAGGAAGCGGATAGCGGCAAGGCTGACCACAAAGGCGACCACGCAACCCACCACGAGGACAGCGATCTCGGTGCCGGTCATCGCAGCGCCGGAGAGGACGAACTTGACCACCTTGAGCAGGGACGCGCCCGCCATAACCGGGATGGCGAGGAAGAAGGTGAACTCGGCCACGCAGGCACGGGACAGACCCAGCAGCAGGCCGCCCACGATGGTGGCACCGGAGCGGGAGGTGCCGGGGATGATGGCCAGCATCTGCCACACGCCAACGATGAAGGCTTCGCGGTAGGTGATCTGTTCCAGCCGGGTGACATGCGGGGCGGTGCGGCGGTTCTCCACAAGGATGAAGAGGACACCGTACAGGATCAGCATGGCGGCGACCGTGATGTAATTGTAGAAGCGGGTCTCAAACCAGTCGTCCAGCGGGCTGATGATGAGCACCGGGATGGTGGCGGCCACCACCTTGAACCAGAGCTGCCAGACGGCAGGTTTGGAGCAGACGCGGCCATGGCGCAGGCCGAAGGGCCAGAGCTTATTCCAGAACAGCACCACCACAGCCAGAATGGCACCCAGCTGGATGACCACGCGGAACATGGACATAAACTCCTCGCTGGCGTTGAACTTGACCACCTGCTCCACCAGGATCATGTGACCGGTGGACGAGATGGGCAGCCACTCGGTAATGCCCTCCACAATGCCCATCAGGATGGCTTTCAGTATTTCAAGAAACATGGGTTCTCCTCCCTGCAAAGCGGCACAGGCGCTCTGCACACATTCAGATTGGGTTCGCTTTCCAGTATATCATATTCTGAGAGCCTGCGCACGAAAAATCACAAATTTTATATAGGAGCGCTGTCTGCTTTTTCTGTATTTATCTGCCGCCGGAAATATGCTATACTGGACACAACGCTTTTCCCGGTGTTTCCTTCTGACGCGGAATGCCGGGCCAGATAAAAACAGATTTTGAACAATGAGGTGACATCCATGAATATTCTGGTGATCGGCTGCGACCAGGTGGGCGCGGCACTGGTGCGGGATCTGGAACGCATCGGCCATGATATTTCCCTGATCGAAAAGGACCCCGAGCAGCTCAAGCGGCTGGACAGCTTTGATGATTATTCCTTTGGCGGCACGGCCCTTGTGGGCGACCCCACCGATCCCGACATCCTCAAGCAGGGCGGCGTGGAGAACTGCGACGCTGTGGCCGCCGTGAGCGAGGATGACTCCGTGAACCTGATGGCTGCACAGATCGCAAAGAACATCTTCCGGCGCGAAAAGGTCATCTGCCGCGTCTCTGACCCGCATTTGCAGGTGCTCTACCACAAGACCTACGAGCTGGACACGATCTGCCCCACCATCCTGACAGAGCAGGCAGTGTTCCGTGCGCTGGCGAAGTGAGGTTTTATCCCAAAATAGTTTTACCCAAAGTAATACGAGGTGTCAATATGAAAGTTTGTATTGCAGGCGGCGGGCGTGTTGGGCGGTATCTGGCCCAGAGCCTGCTGACGAACCACCATTCGGTGGTCATCATTGAACCCATCGAGGCCCAGTGCCGGATGCTGGCAGATTCGCTGGACATCCCCGTGATCTGCGGCGATTCCATCAGCGTGGACACCCTGCGCACCGCCGATGTTGGCAGCTGCAACGCCTTTGTGGCCGTGACCGGCTCGGATGAGGACAACCTCGTGGCCTGTCAGATCGCCAAGCGGGAGTTCGGCGTGGACCGCACCGTGGCCCGGGCCTCCAACCCGAAAAACCGGGAGCTGCTGCACACCTTAGGCGTGGACACCGTGGTCTGCGGCACCGACAACCTGAGCCACATTCTGGAACGGGAGATCGAGACGGATACCATCCGCCAGCTGCTCAGCCTGGGCGGCGGCACGGCCAGCCTGAACGAGATCCTGCTGCCCGAGAACTTCAAGTTTGCGGGCAAGGCCATCATGGATGTGCCCATTCCCGGCGATGCCATTCTGGTCAGCATCACCCGCGACACCGAGTTCATCATCCCCCACGGCAACACCGTTCTGCTGCCCTGGGACCGCATCCTGGTGCTGACGCAGGACGATACCTTGCACCTGCTGACCGATGCCTGGGAGCTGAACAGCAAGTGACGGAGCGGGAGCTGCGCCGCACGGCGCTCATCATCCCGCCCCGGGGCCGGGCTGTGCTCTGCTGCTGGGCCGCCATCCCGGGCCTGTTGGCGGCTCCCTTTGTGTTCTGGCAGAGCCTGCCTGCCGGGGTGGTGTTCTGCCTGCTCTGGGCCGCACTGGTGGCGGTGGTGTACCAGCGCGCCTGCAGCTATGCCGCCGCGCTGGGCGCGGAGACCCTGACGGTGTACTCCGGCATCGTCTTCCCGCTGCGGCGGGCGATCCGATGCAGGGCCGTAACAGGGCTGTTCCAGCTGCGCACGCCGCTGCTCCGGCTGGCAGGGGTATCGGTGGTCGTCATCACGGCACCGGGCACGCGGCTTATTTTACCGGCGGTCCCGGCAGAGCAGGCCGCTGCCCTCACCCATGCCCTTGCGGAGGAGATCCGATGAATGAACGCCGCCTGCACCCCTTTACCGTCCTGCGGTTTCTGCGCAAGACGCTGGTGGTCTATCTGCTGCCGCTGGTTCAGGTGCTGTTTGAGCGGAACTGGACAGCCCTGCACACGGCTCTGCGGCAGGATGCGCTGCTGTTCCTCTTACTCTGCGCAGTGAGCTGGGGCATCCTGCGTGTGAGCAGCTGGAGCATGGATGACACCGGAGTCTTTCATCTGTACTGGCGGCTGGGCATCCGGCTGGATCGTGCCCTGCGGGGCGAGATGCTGGCGGCACTGACCATCGACCGGCCCCTGCTCTACCGGATGGCCGGGGCAAGCCGCCTGACCCTTTACCCGGTGGGCGCGGTGCAAAAGCACACCCTTTCGGTCTGCCTGCCCAAAGCCGATGCCGAGGCGGTGGCAGACCAGCTGATGCCTCTAGTAAATCCTACCCTGCACCGGCCCGCCGGAGGGGAACGGGCGGCACTGGGCTTTCTGGGGGCCAACGGCCTCTCCACGCTGGCCCTGTTCGTGCTGGCCGTACGCCAGACCCGGGATGTTCCGGACTGGAACCCTGCCGTTTTTGCCCAGATCCAGGTGAACTTTCTGGCCCAATTCGCGGCGCGGTGGCTCCCTGCAGGCGCGGCGTGGCTGCTGGCGGCCGCAGGCTTTCTGCTGGGGGCCAGCCTGATGCGCAGCTTTGCCCAGACCGTGCACTACACTGTCTGGCACACGGCCGACCAGATCGGCAGCCGGGGCGGCTGGCTGGGGCACTTCGAGTGCCGGGTGCGGACAAGCGAGATCAGCTTTGCAGATGTCCGCATCTCCCCCGCCGCCCGGCTGATGAAACGCTGGCCGGTCTTTGTAACCGCGGGCGGCTGCTCCCCCGAGCTGCCGCTGTTCGTCTACCGCAGCGGCGAGGAGGCATTGTTCCGGGAGCTGCTGCCGGAGTTCCGGATGCCGCCTGACCTGCTGGCCCGCACCGAGCAGCGCAGTCTCATCTTTTTTGCACCGGCAGGCATTCCCTTTGCCCTCTGCCTCCTGCTGACGCTGGTCTCGGCCACAGTGCTGCCCCAGCTGACCGTGACCCTGCTCATCCCCACGCTCTTCTTTGGGGCACTGCTGGCCGGGGCCGCGGCCGGCTACCGACGGGAGGGCCTCTGGCTGCGGGAGGGCCGCATGACCCTGCGGCGGCAGCAGGGGCTCTACCTGCACTGCATCTGTGTGTTTCACCCGGATGTCTGCCTGACCGCAGCACAAAGCCCCTGGGCTGCCAGCGTTGGCCGCACCAACCTGACCCTGACCTTTCCCGGCTGGGTAAAGCTCAAGGTGAGGAGCGTGCCGCTGCGGGATGCGGAGAATTTTTTCAGATTTATGGAAACGAATTAAACCTCTCAGCCGCCGATCGGCGACAGCTCTCCCAATAGGGGGAGTCCTTGGCATAAAGATAAAGCTATTTGTTTTTAGGGGAAGTAAAATTGTTATGATTCATACGGTATTATTTGATTTGGACGGCACTTTGCTGAACACCATCGATGACCTGGCCGATGCAGGCAACTGGGTGTGCGCACAGCACGGGTGGCCGGAGTTTACGGTGGAGCAGTTCAAGCACATGGTGGGCAACGGCATCCCGAAGCTCGTGGAGCGGTTTTCGCCCGCCGATGCCCGCACACCGGAGCAGCTGGCCGCTACGCTGGCGGAGTTTACCGCCCGGTACGATGCCCACAAGGAGGACAAGACCGCGCCTTACCCGGGCATTGCTGCCCTCATTGACGCGCTGAACACCGCGGGCGTGCAGTGCGCGGTGTTCTCCAACAAGGCTGACCCGCTGTGCGGCAAGATCATCGAGCATTATTTCGGGGCAGGTCGGTTTGTTCTGGTGCGGGGCAGCCGCTCGGGCGTGCCCACCAAGCCCGACCCCACCGGTGTTTACAGCCTGATGCAGGACCTGCACGCAGACCCTGCCAGCACCCTGTTTGTGGGCGACAGCGATGTAGATATCCTGACCGGGCACAATGCCGGTCTACCTGCCATGGGGGCGCTGTGGGGCTTCCGGGGCCGCGCAGAACTGACTGCTGCCGGAGCCGATGCACTGGCCGGCGTGCCTGAGGATATTTTAGAATACGTTAGAACACATTAAAGGAACGACCCTCTCCGGTGCTGTGAAGCACGGACGGAGAGGGACGATTTTTATTTGCAGACTGTTCACAGGATGTTTCTTGCATAAATTCCCCTGTTTTCCTATAATATAGTTCCTATTTGAAACAATTGAGAAACGGAGGACTTGCCCCCATGGCAGCTGAAAAGAAAACTTCCCCCAACGTAGAGAGCCGCCTGCGCCACAACATCCTGAAAATGCCCCAGGAGGTGTATGCCGCCAGCGGCATCGTCATCAACGGGCGGCGGCTGAAAAGCTTTGTATTCACCACCGACCTTGCCATCATCCGCAACTGCGACGCGGACGCGGTGTTCGCGGTCTATCCTTTCACGCCACAGCAGGCCATCAGCGATGCCATCATCAAGGCATCCTACATCCCGGTGTTCTGCGGTGTGGGCGGCGGCACCACCCATGGCGTGCGCACCCTGAACCTTGCCCGCGACGTGGAGAGCCAGGGTGCCATGGGCGTGGTGCTCAATTCCCCCATCTCTGACCTGAACCTGCTGGCGGTCTCGCGGGTGGTGGACATCCCGGTCATCATCACAGTAACAAAAGAGAACACCAACATCCAGAGCCGCATTGATTCCGGGGCATCCATCCTGAATGTGGCCTGCAGCACCGACACGCCCCGGGTGGTGGCAAAGATCCGGGAGCAGTTCCCGGATGTGCCCATCATCGCCAGCGGCGGCAAAACCGGCGAGAGCATTTCCGCCACCATTGCGGCGGGTGCCAACGCCATTACCTACACGCCGCCCTCTCCGGCTGTGCTGTTCAAGGAAATGATGGAGAAATATCGGGAATGATTTACGCAAGACGCTGTAACTTTTTTCTGTTACAGCGTCTTTTTTACGCCATGAAAGGAGATATTTCAGAAATTTTTGAATTTTTGCGAAATAATTGTTGACAAATCGCGGTCGATTGGCTATAATAATAAAGCACTGTTCAAGTGCACAAAATAAATATGGCGGTATAGCTCAGTTGGCTAGAGCATTCGGTTCATACCCGAAGTGTCACCGGTTCAAATCCAGTTACCGCTACCACTTTTACAGAGTTTCGCTAAGGTTAGGGGGACGGTCGTCTGCAGTAGTGGACGATGGAAGTCGGAGGTTTTAGCGAAGCTCTGTATTTCTAAGGCCCGTTGGTCAAGCGGTTAAGACACGGCCCTTTCACGGCTGTAACATGGGTTCGATTCCCGTACGGGTCACCAAACTAAGTTTCTGATTTTCTTCGATGATGCGTTGAAAATTAGGAGCTTTTTTATTACCCTTTTTGCAAGTACCACAATCGTACCACACTTTTAAAATAAACGCAAGCCCTGTAACATGGGAACAGGATTGCCGCGGAGTAAATTATAGCCGTGGCAATCCTGTTTTTTGTTGTTCCTTTAAAAATTATAAAAGCGTGGATTGGAAAATTGTAAAGGAGCTTTTGCGGCATATCCTCGCTTTTTAAAATTATGGCTGCGGTATTCCACAGTCACCTTGACAACTATCCAACCTCACTTTTGTCCGCTAATCGCGGAACAACCCGCAACCCCTTATCCCGGTGGGATAACACGGGCAAAGATTGGGAAAACGAAAGTGAGGACACGAAAATGAAAGAGACTGTTAAGACTTCCCGGACGGCTGGTTACTTGGAGAAAATTTTCCGCGCGTTGAATGTAAAGTATTTCAACGGTGAGTTGGAGGAGCCTATCATCACGATACAGAGCACGCCCAGAGCCTACGGACACGTCACCGTAGCCAAGGCATGGCAGAGAGGAGACACAACCCGCCATGAGCTTAACATCGGCGCTGGGACGCTTGCACGGCCCATAGAAAACGTGGTGGCGACCACCCTCCACGAGTGTGTACACTTGTGGAACCTTCAAAACGGCATACAGGATTGCAGCAGGGGCGGCGCATACCACAACAAAAAATTTAAGGAGGCCGCCGAGGCCCGCGATTTGAAAATCAGTTACGACCCGCGCGTTGGATGGAGCATCACCGAGCCGACCGACGCGCTGTGTGAGTTCATTTTGGAACAAGACTGGCAGGACATCAGCATGAACCGCATTGAAGATTTCTACGCCCCGCGTGGCAAGGGCGCAGGGGACGCCACGGGCAAGCCGACAGGAAGTAACCCCAACAGCCACAGCATCAAGTATGTTTGCCCCTGCTGTCACAACAGCGTGCGAGGGACAAAGGTTGTGCGCATAAAATGTGCCGACTGCGACATGATGATGACCGCACAATAAAGAGAACCGGGAGTGAAAGCTCCCGGCTTTTTGCTGCAAAATTCGGGCCGCAAGCGGCCTTACTCCATTTTGATGTCTACTATTCAAAACGAGTCAACTTTATTCGTGGTGGGGTAACAAGCTGTTACCTCACCGGTTCTTTTCTACGTTTCTACGAGCGAATGCTTTTACAAAAAGAGGACGGTGCAGGTCGTTAAAACGACTGCGCCGTCCCCGTTTTTGAGGTTTTGATGTCAACTTCTCAATTTAGGAACCGTCCCCATTTTTCCGCTACTACGAGTTGGTTATTACTTACATGGTTTGATATCCGGAATCAGCACAGACCACCAGCATGCTCCTCCGGAGGGCAACTCTTATCAGCCTCACCGGGAATCACTGTGCCCCACCAGTCGGTGTTGGAGTCTCCACCGCTCGGCTGAGACGGCTGTGCAGGCTCGGGATTGCTCGGCTGCGCCGGTTCAGGGTTACTAGGCTGTGCCGGTGCCGGGTCAGGCTGCGCAGGAGCCGGAGCAGCAGGCTCCGGATTACTGGGCTGTACCGGCGTAACGGGAGCGGACGGCGTAGCGGGAGCAGACGGCGTAGCGGGAGCAGACGGCGTAACCGGCGCAACAGGTGCCGGATTAGTCGGCGTCACGGCAGCACTGTTGCTGGAACCGCTGTTTTTATAAGTCTTGTTGCTGGTCGTGACCTTCTTCGGCTGTTCAACCGTCACTTCGTAGTTGGCACTCTCCTCACCAGCAGTCGCCGTGATGGTTGCATTTCCAGAGGAAACAGCAGTTACCTTCCCATTGGAATCGACGGTAGCGACCTTTTCGTTGCTGGACGACCACTCGATGGTGGTCTCGGCGGCAACCTCTTCTGGGGCAACAGTTGCCTTAATGGTGTGAGAGTTACCGACCGTCAGTTTGCCTTCGTTGGAATCGAGCGTGATGCTTTCAACCTCATAGAACGCTTTCACATGAGTCGTCTTCTCGGTGACCTTTTCGCCATCCTGCATAAGGGTCGTGGTGATGTCGCACTCACCTGCTTTAAGGACTTTCACCTTGCCGTCCTTATCGACGGTGGCGACTTCCTCATCGCTGGAAGCGAAATCAAACGAAATGTTGGACGCATCTTCCGGCTCGCATTTCGCTTCGATTGCGGTTTCATCGGTATCGTTGAGTTTGACTTCCATGGTATCGGGAACCTTCAACTCTTTCGCGGATACCTTGACGGTGATGACGCAGACATCCTGCATCTCAGTATCCTTGACTGCTGCGGTGATTTCAGCCTCACCGGCTGCGACTGCCGTAACGGTGCCGGTCTCATCAACCGTAGCAACACTCTCATCGGAAGAAGTCCACGCGAGCGTCAGCTTCTCAGCCGCCTTGGCAATTTTTTCATCCTGCGCAGCAGTTTCTGCCGTAGCAGACTCACCAGTTGCGATGACAGGCGTCTCTGCGGGCGCATCCTCCGTGCCGAAATTTACCGGCAGCGTGATGCTCTCGCCCTTTTCGAGGGTCGCAGCATCCGGAACCGAAATGTTCGTGACCTTAACGCCGCATCCTACCAGGCTGAGCGCCATAGCCGCAGTCGCAATAACTGCCAATACGATATTCTTTTTCATAAAAACACTCCTTCTCGGCATCTAGCGCCGAGGCTACTTTTTAATTTTGCCGCCGCCACTCTATTGATAAGTGGCGGCTTTGGATTCTTTTAAATCGGGGACGGGGGAGATCGCTGCGCGACTCACCGTCCCCGATACATCACGCAGTTTCCAGATACTCCCGCAAGGAATCTGCAACTCCTTCCTGTATGGAATTGTCCCAGACTGCGTATTTGTTTTCCGGGTATCCACCTACAAATATTGAAGCATCCGATAGTTGCCATTTTGACACGGGCTTGCCATCTTCCACCTTGATGATGGTCGGTGCACCGATACGCTTCTCCCCGACATCAATTTCATTTTTCTCCGGGTCGGAGACGGTGTACTCGGCCAGGTAGTCATCCAGCCAGGTTAGCAGTTCGGTGTAGCCTTCCCCCGCTGGTCTGGTTTGCACTGGTGCGGCAGTATCCGAGTTGTAGGTGTATATATCCCGATATAGGTCTACCTGGCAGTAGTCCATCGTGACCCCTTCACTTGTAGCAACAGCGGCAAGCACAGGGAGCAGGTTGCGACAGTAGGGACAGCGCGGATAGGCAAACAAGATATAACCGTCTTTTTTCGCGCGTGCTTCCACCGCGGTCACAGGTGATAGCGGCACCGAGAAGGACAGATTAACATCCCGGTACGTATATTCTGTGTAGCCGGGAACAGCGCGCCCATTATACGCCCGGTAACTGCGGGCAACTATTGCTCCCGGCGAGCTGCCAAGGAGTAGCAGCACAGCCATCCCAGCAGTTGCCACAGCATAGGCTATGTACGGTGCGGTGTGGGATAGTTTTTGCATCCATTTATCACCTTCCTTTTATATTATAGCACATCAGCACGTAAGAGCAAGATTCAAATCGTCTCCAGGTAGACGATTTTTCCCTTAGCAAATCGGTACAATAAATATACTTTATTGTACACGGTGGTGAGGGCAAATGCTACTACAGGAGGCAATTAAGCTGCGCATTTTGGAGCTTGCAGACGAGCGCGGCTACAGTGTCAACAAGCTGGCTGAGCGTTCCGGCATTGCACCATCTGTCCTTAAAAAGACTGTCAAGCCTTATGCTACCACTAAAAATACTTCAACTGAAATAGTTGCACGGATATGTGTGGGGTTGGGAATCCCATTTAAAACTTTTTGGGACAGCCCTTTATTTGACAATATTGAGACTAGACAACAAAAAGAGGACGAGAGCCAATAAAGGCTGTCGTCCTTTTGATGTTTACTTTTCAAACGAGGCAGGGTTAGAAAGGCATAGCGTCCGGTTCCTCAAAATCCTCCGCAGAAATTCCTTCAGGGATTTCCCCATAATCATTATCTTCTTGGGGCGTGCAGTACAACGGTTTTTTTAAGCTGCCGTTATATTGCCAGTGGGTCTTTCCGGCAATGGCAGATTTGGATTCTGCCAGCTCCCCGTAACGATATACTTCATAATGTAAAACTACTTCATCGTCCATAAGGGCGACCTTGTTTTCCTCCCACGCGAAAGTAAGTTTTACTTTAGGAAAAAGAATTGAGAGCGTATGAATAGCCTCACTTGCAGGTGCGCTATGGGTGAGAAATGCAATGCTATTTTCATTACATTCTTCAAAAGATATCACGTTTTCGTCTGTACCCCAGTGTTCCGTGCACCAGCCGGTATAAGTAGGATAGCCGTATTCCTTCCGGTTCAGCACAGCCATTTTTCCCAAAAGGAACCGGCGCTGATCTGCACGGCTAAGAACAGCAAGAAAATTTTCTTCTTCCTCTTCTGTAGGGTAAGGAACTAAATCAAGATAATGGCGGTAAAGCTTTTCGCCGCAAGAAACTTCATCATCGGGGCCAATGTTCAGGTGTACCGGCACAGCACAGATTTTATTCAAATCAATGCTCCCAATGTCATAGATGTCATCGCAGATGTACTTCATTACTTCATTGACCTGTTCCTTCGAACCGCCAATCGTGAGAGTGCTGTAAATAAAGCTTTCTTTCTTCATGGGATTTCTCCTTTGAGAGTTGTATCACCGCTCACAGCAGACGGCGGCGGATGTCTCCGCGTGCCATCCCTGTAAGCCGTGAGAGTTGTGTAATGCTGACGCCCTCTTGTGTTACCAGACGGCGCAGCAGCGGGGTTGCGGTGGATTCGGGGTAAAGCTGGATTTCGTGGCATTCCATGCCTGCCGTTGCACGTACAAAGTCACAAAGCTCAGCATCCGTAAAGGCAGGCAGCGGAGAATCCTCCAGAATGCCGCGGGCATTTAATTCTGGCTGCTGGTGGTAGTGCCGCAGCCAATCTAAATCATGCAGTGCAAGCGCGTAGCTTGTGTCTACATGACATAACGGCTTTTTTCGACTAGCAAAGTAGTCAATGTAGCTGCTCCACGGGTAGTCCTGCATATCCTGCACCATTCCGGCAGCGACCGGGTTGCGGTGGATATAGCGCAGTACCCGCAGGAAGTAGCCTTTGGTTGTGACAGGCTGGGATTTGTAACGGCCCTGGAAGAGCGGGCCTGTCCGCTGGTAGCGGCGGTTGTAGTAGGCAACGTACCGTACCCCGATGGCCTTCATCATGTGTTGCAAGGAATCGTTACAATCCTTCGCGAGCAGATGCAGATGGTTGCCCATCAGGCAGTATGCCATGATGATAAAATTTTCATCTGCGCAAAAATCGAGAATATGTAAAAAGTTCAGATTGTCGGCATCATCATTAAAGATGGTCATGCGGTTAATTCCACGGATCATGATGTGATACACGCCGCAGGACGAAAGTTTACGGGCTTTTCTTGGCATCGTCCTGCACCTCCGAGGGTGTCGTTTGGGGCGTCCATTCTTCCGGCTTGTAGGTCAGCAGTTGTATCGCCCGCGAGGCATCCCCTCGTGTCATTTTATGGGTGTCAATTTTGTAATCCGGGGCCAGCTTGTGGATAAGGGCAATTTGCTCATTGGTGATGGGTTGTCTATCCCACTTATAGCGCTGTTTTTTGTCCCAGATATGTTGATATTTAGCATGCTTCTGTTTCAAGTCCTGATACACATAGTCTAATGCAAATTGTAATGGCACCGCACTCTTGGAGCACGCTTTATTTTTCCGCAGGTACACCATGCCGTTAGTCAGCGGTTTGCTGATGCGGTAGGTTACGGTCGGGATAGGCAGTATATAGCCGCCATCCTTGAGTGTAATCCATGCGACATCATGGGTGGTAACACCTTCGCCAAGTGCCATAACGTCTACCTCCTTCTGATTTTGTATCCAGGTATCGGGAATGTCCGCACCTGTAAGTACCTTTATCGGTTCGGTTTCCTCCGGCAACTTTTCCACCTGCTCCTTTTTAGGTTTGGGAGCTAGCGGTTCCTCGCCGATTAGCGTTGCTGCCGTGCATATCGGCATCCTGGAAATGCCCACGCAATCAATAATCTTGCAGGCACTTTTTCCCGGATGCAACCGCAGGCCGCGACCTACCATCTGCGCATACAGGCCGACATTGGTTGTGGCAACCGGGCGGGCCAGCAGAACGGTTTCTGTCATCGGCAGGTCAACACCTTCCGTCAGGACAGCATAGCAGACAAGTACTTTAATTAGGCCCAAACGGTAGGCCTCCAACAGACGTCCTCTATTTTGAGTAGTGCCATCGATAAAGGCCGCGGTACTGGCACCATGCTGGGAATTGAGCAGTGCTGTCACATTTTTGCCCTCTTCAATGGATGGTGCGAAAATGATGGTCTGCCCACGTGCGTTTGAGGTGTAGGCCTCCGCGATACCCGCTGCTGTGCCAGACATAACGCGTGCTATATCTGCGGCATCATAATCGCCAGTATCCTCACGGTACTGCACTGTCCCCAAGTCATACTTGAGATTAACCTGACAAGCTTCTATAGGACTAAGATACCCGTGCTCAATGCCGTATAGGGTGTTATACTCGCACAAAATGTCGTCAAAAGCCACATCCAGGCCGACACCATCACCGCGGATTGCGGTTGCAGTGAAGCCAAAACGAACGGCATTTTTGAAGTACTCAAAAATTTTGCGGTAGGTCGGTGCAGCACTGTGGTGGGCCTCGTCGATGATGATGGTATCGATACTGTAGGGGTTGTACTTGTCGAGCCGCCCCACAAGGCTTTGCACCGAAGCGCTGATGATGGGTTCCCCGTGTGCATGTGTGGTTCCCTGCTCGATGCCGCAGGGAAGGCCTTTGAGGTATTCCAACGGCTGTATCACGAGTTCTTCCCGGTGAGATAAAATCAGTATGTGGTGGTCATTTTCCAGTACATCACAGCGGATGTACTCAGCAAAAATTCGTGTCTTGCCAAGGCCGGTTGCGATAACGCACAGGGCGGCATTTCCCTCGTAGGATTTCATACGCTGAAGGGTGTCAGCCTGATAAGGACGCAACGGTGGTGCCCGCGGGCCGTCATGGCCCTGTTGTAGAGGTGGATTTTTCATAGTCGACTCCTTGGTCACTGGTGATAGTAGTAAGCCTGAATAATTTCGTCCGACCCACTGCCATTGCGGATGATGAAGCGTCCGGGAATAGCAGGGAGCTTTGCGGCACTGCCGTCATCCAAGATAACAATGGAACTCTGTGCATCGGCAGTGTGGCCGCAAATACGACCGTCAAGCTGTGCTTTAAGACTACCCGGAACAGACCCTACGTCGGGGCGCTGAGTTGCCACAAGCAGATGAATACCGAGCGCACGGCCCAGACGGCCAATGGCGAGGAGCTTGTTCGTAATCGAGGCAACTACTGCCTTGCCATCTTTATCACGTCCAGTTGTATCGAGAATCATCGAGGTTTCATCCAGGATAACGACGATTCGATGCAGTTCTTCTCCGGTCGTCTGGACATATTCCTCAAGATTTGCACAGCCAGCGATAGAAAACTCTGTACGGCGATGGTTAAGCTCATGTACAACACTGTCAAGCATCTGCTCAAGGGCAGCATCATCATCTGCATAATGCCCCGTCTTACAATATTCGGGGCCGAAGTCCACACCTTTATAATCGGCGAGGTAGATGTCGTAGCCTTTTTGCGACAGCTGGTAGAGAATCAACAGTGCCAACTGCGTCTTACCCATGCCGGTGGCAGCAGCCAAAAGCCAATGAGGCAGCTGGCTAAAATCAATGCTAACGGGAATGCCTGCCGCATTGATGCCCAAGACGATTTTTGTGTCGCTATCGTCCATATATGTATCTGCCCACGGGATTAGCCGCCCCATAAGGTTGCACCCGGCAACAACACGAAGGTCAAAGAGCTGGTTGTTGCTGCCCTGAGTGATAGAGAGGACGGTCACATTAAGTGCGGATTCGATTGTTGTCCGATTGTCTTCCCAGTATTCGAGCGGGCAGCCTTTAAGGCTGAAAGTAAGCTGTTGAATATTACCATCCCTGTTGGCCTTAACTAGCAGTGGTGCTTCATGCGCCTGGTTGCAGATACCAGCACGCGAAAAATCGTCGTAATATGACCAACTGTGGGGGATATAACCAAAGAGGTAAATGACGCCAAGGCACTCTGCCAGCCATGCAATTACCCGAATAAAATTAACGAACGGTCTAAATACTACCGAAATCACGTCCTCGCCAGAGCCGCCCGAAACCATAATCAGGGCGGCAACTGCGAGTGCGAGGCACAGCAGCACATATTGCTGTGCGGTCTTTGAATCGGTTTGAATACGTCTAAGCCCATTGTGGAACGTATTCATGATATAATTTTTTTCCGTCTGCCATTGCAGGCGATCAGAATCATTACGCATGATTAAATCTCCTTTCAAAATAAATGCCCGTATAGCCTGATAGCACAGCTTTCATCCGCTAGAACGGACAATCATCAATCTCTATTTGCTCAAATGTCGGTGTGGTGCAAGGGTGAAAATACTCGTGAACCGTATAGTCCTTGTGACTGCCGTCGAGGTCAAAAACCCGAACGCAGTTGATGCGCCGCAAGAGCGCGTCCCAAGCCTCCGGCTTTTCGTGCTGCTCGGAAACATACTGCTTCTCCAACGGCAAGTTGGAAATGATGTATGCTTCCGTGTAGCAAGCCTGCTTGTTAGCATACCTACAGGGTAATTCCAAAGGATAGCCATCCAGGTATTGCAGCATGCTATTAAGGGGCAAGCTGCTGTGGAACTCATCGAAGAGCATCACTTTCTGCCCCCGGTAGCCATCAAAAGGATGGTGATAGTCAGACACCGCGTAGCAGTTTGAGTATCCGCATCCTTCTTTTACCGACCTAGTTTTTCCTGTGCCAGTAGGGCCAAAGATATAGGTGACTGTCATCTGGCGAAATACATTGCGGTATTTCTCCTCCAGGATGGTCTGCCTTGTCCGGTCAATGTGGGAGATATCTCGCAGGTATTCCGGGTGCTCACCCAGGATTTGCGCATTGTCTGCCCCGGATGCAATCAGTGCATACAGAGTCCGTAAGTCGTTACGGTCGCCCTGCTTGCTGTCAGGGGGTAAACTGCCACTTTCTTCAAACGTGTCAGAGTAGTTTATCCCTTCATGTACTTTTCCCTTGGAGTCGGTATACTTGTAGTGACCGTTTGCATCCTTGTTATACTTAGCACCCTCTTTACGGATGTAAGCATAGTTTTCGGAATTTTTTCCCCATTGAGGCACTTCGATGTGCGCAGTAGGAAACTTGTTCTTTAGGGTTGTGAACATTACAGGATTTTCATATACTAAAAATAAGTGTATGTGATAGGTTTCCTCTTGCCCCACTTCATCAGCCATGCACCAATAAAGGAGCTTGGCTCCTTTTTCAAGAGCAGCCTTGATAACATTATGATCATAGCCATGCTCTTGTGGATTGTTGATTGTCAGCTGGTAACGGCGTGTCGCGTAACCTTTTGCCATATAGTGTACCCAGTACACTACGGACACAAAGCCGCTGTGTACGCTTTAAAGCTTATAGTTATAGGCTTTATGGACTGTACACACAGGTATGGAGGTAATACTAGCTCCATACCTGTGTGGCGGCTTTAAGTCCATAGCGTACGCTTGTCGTTATAAAATTTTCAAGGTGCTGTATGGGTGTTGATTGGTTTACCTCAAAAATGAGACAAGCCCCATTTTTGAGGTGAGGCCGCTAACGCGTCCTACAGTGTGCTTGGAAACCTTAGTCGAGCACCACAATGTTCTCAGGCTTACGGTACTCGTTGTAGAAAATCTTCACTTCGCGTCCCATCAGGTCATGAAGGTTGATTTTAAGTTCGGCCATCTTAGCGTCAGAGAGATACATATCCCTGACGAAGACGCCCTCCCCGTTCTGGGAGGCAATCTCCGTTGCGAGGTAGATGCGGCAGCCGGTGACGGGACGGCCTTCTTTCGTGACAAAGTCACTGCGTCTATAACCAATGATTTTCATGGTTATTTCCTCCTTGGCATTATCGTTATGTTGTTTCCGAAGTACTGTCCTCGCCATTGGTAACTAAGGAATGGTGCCGGATAGATGCAACCAAAAGCAAGTGTGTCGAGCACTGCTGTTGATAGAACCAAACGACATTTCTGTCACCTCCCTTTTCTGATGGAGGAAACGTAAAGCAATATGACAACCGAGAGGATGTATCTTGCTTGTTCGCTCCCTGTGCTTATAATTCTACTCAGTTCGCAAGGGTGGACAATAAAGAAAAGACGAACTTCATTACAAATTTCTTGAATGAAGCTCGTCTTTATAAAGTGCTTTTTTATTTGGTTTGGCCGTTAGATAAGAGCATCCGCTTTGCTCTACCTAATGAAAGTCTTTCATCAAGCAAGCTGTCAAGCAGAGCAGGAACGCCGTCCATGTCTCCATCCATCGGGTGCATATAGACACCATTAACACCAGGATGTGTATGACCAACTAACTCCTCGTAAACCCAGTTGCTAAAGTGATTTTTGTAGATTGAGCTAAAGGTATGTCGCAGCTCATACGGCGTAATATAAGGGATACCGTTATACCTGCAATAGATCCCCCAGCGTTTACGGTAGCATAGTTGACCAGTGCTTCCAAAGACCCTCTCATGAGGGTCTAACGGAGTGACTCGATAGACTTGTTGACTTTCTAAAAGCATACGTGTATATCGAGTCTGCGGGAAGTCGCGTGCGGCAAATTCGTTCTTCCCATTTGTAGTGATGCCTTTAGCATTGATGGCACGGCGTATATGTATATAATCATTGTCAATATCGCCCCACTCAAGGCCCATCAATTCACCAGGACGTAACCCTGTAACGACTTGGAATCGATATGCATAGATTAAGCTGTCTTGACAAATCGTACCATTATAAGGCACCTGAGATTCGGTGAATAAGATGTTAAGCGAAGAAACGTCAAGTGCTTGCTTTTGACCTTTTTTGGCGTTTGAGGGAATTTTAATGTTTGATGTACGCAAATCGTTCCGGATATCGGCACAGTCCAAATAATTACAGAATCCAGATAAATCGCCGCGTATATTTTTAAGACTTTTTTGACTAAGATTGTGCTTTCTGTATGCGGTATAGATAACTCGCTTTAAATCCTGCTTAGTTAGTAGCATAACCGGGACTTTGCCAATTATAGGTTTAATGTGGTTGTTATACCTGTTGCGGATGGTGTAGATGTTTGTGGTTTCGAGTGCCTTATCTTGGAGGTAGCGCTCAAACACGGTATCAACCGTTGTACGTTCGCTGACGCTAAATGGGCAAGCTCCAGACAACCACGAGGTTGCATTTTGGGCGCAGATCTTTCGGCCTTTGTCACCCGGGACGCTTGAATAAAAAGACTTTCGGACACCGTTCTTTTGGAGGTTGATTTTCCAAACGTGCTTTTTCTCAACCCAGATTGCGCGAGAAATCATTTTACTTTGTGTGGTATACATGCGGACTCCTTAGAGCCGGCCATTTTATGTGACTGGCTCGATGAAAATAGTGTAGTAATCGTCCTTATTGATATTCAACAACCTTCCGATGCGTGCGATTTCCTCTGCCGAAAAGAGCGAATATCCGTTCATCTTCTGCGACAATGCTTGCGGGGAAATGCCGATGGCCTCCGCGACATTGTAGCAGGTAAAGCCTGCGCGGATGATTTCGGACCGCAAATTCAAATATTTGCCTTTCATGATAATAATCTCCTTTGAGTAATTTTCAGTAGGTGGCTTTATTATCATGATATTCAGTTCGCACGTACTGGCAAGAGGGGTATCACCAACTTTTTTATTTATTCTTGCAAGCAGGTGCTGTACCACACTTTTTATATGAAGAGTACCACACTTTGTACCACACAGATATAAAAATACCCTTTAATGAAATCCATACCAGTGATAAAATTATCGTTAGTACGTATTGCATTAAAGGATATTTGTAGAATGATAGAAGTTCGATTCCCGTACGGGTCACCAAAAAGCCTTAGCGTTAGCTAAGGCTTTTTTCTTTTGTATTTTAGCCCTCGTACCACACATTATACCACATCTTTGGCGGTTGGAATATATAAAGTAAAGGCAACACCGCACAATTCCCGCCTGACGGCTTAAGCACCGCTCCGGCGGCTGCGGCACCTCGCTCGCCGTATCGGCACTTAGAATTATGCGGTATTGCCCTTGATTTTGTTTGTAGGGGCAGATGCTTGTCATCAGCCCGCAGCAACCTTGCGGAATTGGCAGGTATAGTTTGGTGAGCGGCAACAGCCCGATGCGAGCATCGGATCCTACAAATCATTTGCAGTGCTTGCCACAGTCGATCAAGGTTTCTCCACGGCGGGATGAGGGCATCCCGCCCTACAGATTGCTTACATTGCCTGCTGCCTATTATAAAAAGCTCTGTAGGGAACGGCTTATTCCGGTTCAAGAGCCGAATCAGCGGTCTGGTTGGCCTCTGAAGTTTGACTGCGGGCGCAGTGACCTACCGTACATTTTCCGAATAACGCTGCCGGCCAAAAATCTCTCTCCATTTTATCCCATTCGCCCTGAAAAATATGTTGACAAACCGCGTTTCATCTGGTATATTATACAAGCAATCTTTTGCGGTCATGGCCCGTTGGTCAAGCGGTTAAGACAGCGGCCTCTCACGCCGTTAACGTGGGTTCGATTCCCGCACGGGTCACCAGGAGGAGCACCATAGCGTAAGCTAAGGTGCTTTTTTTGTATGTCTAAAACCACTCGCTAGGCGAGTGGTTCGATAAAGATTATATCGATGAGTAATGAAACTCAAACGAAGAATTTTGGAATAGTACCAGTGGGGCAATTCCAGACTGGGTTATTGGCGTATCGCCGGTAGTCCTGTATTAAAAGGTTCCATTGCAAACGAAAGACTCGCAGAAGCAGGATATTTTAGTATCCTCAGGCGCTACTACGAGTCCTTGCACTTACGCGGTTGAACCGCCGTGTACCGGTCGGTACGCACGGTGGTGTGAGAGGTCGGCTCTTTAGTTAAGAAAGCCTCCTACGCGATTCTTTTAGGTAAAAAAACAAACAAGCAGAACACTTCATTCAAATGCATATAGCGGCTATTAATTTCATACAGAGACAAATAGCGGCATAGAACAGATATAATAAAAGAAGCTATAAAAAGCAGGTATTCACGTGGAGGACGATATCGTTTCTACATGAACACCTGCTTTTTTATTTATTATTTACTGCTGGAATAAATAGTGGTAGCCAAGTATTCATCACTGACCCAACCATAAATCCCACTGTAATATACAACAACCCAGTCAGGCACATTGCTGCTATAGCCGCATTCCCATACGATGATACCGTAGGGGATATTATCCATTTTTTCATAATTTGTACCGGGACCTTTACGCATAACCAGCCCATGATCAGCAGTGGTGTAGGTACAAAGGCTATCAATTCGGCTAAGCGTTACATCTGGTGCAATGCATCCATCCGGCAGAATAATGTCGGCATTGTTTTCGGCATAATCCTGTACTTGCAGCAAGCCCCAAAGGCCATTCTGTTTTGCCCATACGCAGCCATCGCGCGCGGGGGCTAAATCTTCATATTGCCCAGCGGAAATTATCTCATTGCCGTAAACATCCAGAACTAGCTTTTGTCCGGATTGATTTTTCACAACTACCATGCCGGATAAGTCTGCGTAAGGATATTCAACAGTTTCGTTCATGATGGACAAACTCATCTGCGGCTGATAAATGCAGGGGATTACTAAAGCACCGCTTTGGTCGCAATATCCCCAGTTACCGGCTGCATCCTTTACCGCGATTAAAGATTCACCGGCCATGCAGGCATCCTGGTAGTCGAAATCGGTTAAAATTGTACCGTTTTTATCCGCAACGGCAAAAGGTGCAGAATTGTCAACAAGATAACCGGCATATTCATCATCCCAAATGCCTTGCTGGATGCCAACCAAATCAGGAGCATACACCTGTTCGATGGGCGTGCCACTAAATGTATAGACACCAATAGCAGAACGGTAAATCTGGCTGTCACCTAAAATCCACTGGATGCCATACCCGCCGTGCCCGCCCAGCATGGTTGTAAAAGGCATTTGTTGGGCAACCAGCTCCTGGTTAATCTGTTCTTCCAGGGCATTCAGCTTCTGGTAATCGTATGTATCATCTACCCCAATGGAGAGCTCCTGCTCACCATACAGGTACGGGATGCTTTCTGACAAATCTTCCAGAAAAGCATTACAGTTGACAGCATTAAACAGGCTCCAGCGTTCGCCCTTGCGCACAGCGTACAGATTTCGGGCAGCGGCGTAACCGGCAGTGTGGGTTTCGCGGGAGAAGAGAGGAATCATCTCGTCAAAATCATATTGCGGCGGTAACTTTCAGTTGGCATTGCTAGTGGATGGTATAGCTGTGGCAACAGGTTCACTGGTCGGGGAAAGAGCAGCGGAGGAAGCAGGTTTATTTTCTGGCGCTGCAGCACAAGCGGTAAGCATTATTGCGGTGATAACACTGGCGGAAAATGAGAATAACTTCCTTTTCATGGTTTTTCACTCCTTGCGTAAATGATTTTTCGGTAAGATGAAGAAGTAATATAAGAAAGTGAATTCATAAACCCTATAATATCTTATTTTATCAAAAATATCTGCTAATGGGAATAGCTAACAATTCTACATGGATAAATTTGGATAGTATGACAAAGATTGCAGAACTGGAGTGAAAGTCCGAATTATGGGATGAGTGATCTGCTATAATAAAAGAAACAAAGAAGCCGCCACAGTCGGACTGTGACGGCTAGGAATAAGAAGAAATGTGGAACTATTATAAAATCCATTTCTATCCACAGAAAGCCTTAAGGTCGCTTTCTGACATAAAGTAGTGTACATGATTTTATCATGAAAAGCAAATTTTTTAGTAAAGAGGATTGACAGAGTCCTATTTATGATGTTATATTGATTACAAATGAAACTTTTATATAATCCAAAATAAAAACATAAGAAGATGATTACCATGCTACTCGGTCATACCAAACAAATCAATGGCGTCTGGAAAATACAATCCCTAAAACAACACAGTGAAAACGTGGCCGAGTACTGCGCACGGGCGTGCCAGCCGCTGGGACTTGAAAATTTGGGCCGTCTTACAGGCTGGCTCCATGACGTTGGAAAATCTCATATCAACGTGCAAAAACATCTGAGAGGCCAGACAAACGAAAAAATCAATCATTCCAGCGCCGGAATGCGGTGGCTATGGGAAAATTATGGCGGAGAAACAGCTTCACCACCTTCTCGCTTGACTGCGCAAATGGCAGCATTGGCAATCGGATCCCATCACTCTGAACGTATGGATGTTTTCGACCTGAGTGGAGTAGAACCCTGGATAAAACATATGTATTCAGAGCAGGCTCAAGAGCTATATGAAGAAAGCTGCCGGGCCTTTTTTGCGGATTGCATAAGTGAAACAGAGATACGGCAAATGTTTGCCAAAGCTGCGCAGGAGGTAGAATGTCTTGTGCGGAAAATCCGAACGCAGGAAGGAAAGAAGCCGCGGCTTTGTATCTATCAGGTCATGTTGGGGTTGGCACACAGATTTTTGTTTGCAGCCCTGATCGATGCAGACTGGTTGGATTCAGGCAACTATTATAATCAAGAAGGATGCCTTCCCCCGGAGCAGCTTCCGCCATGGGATCTGATAGAAAGCAATGTTGAAAGATTCCTGAACAATTTGCAGCCCCGACATAAAATAGATACCTTGCGTGCAGAAATTTCGGAGCAATGCAAGACAGCAGGCGAATGTGCAAAGCTGGGCATTTACCGCTTGTATGTGCCAACAGGCGGAGGAAAAACATTTTCCGGGCTGCGATATTGTGTGCATGCGGCCAAAAAACTTTCGGCCCGGCATATTTTCTATGTTGCACCGTTCCGGTCAATTATCGGACAGAATGTACAGGAGTTCAAAAAGGCATTAGGCGGCAGTGAATATCTGTTGGAGCACCATACGGATGCGGTGCTGGATACAGAGAACCCCGAAATTCTCCGCCAGCTGGAACGCTGGCAGGAAGCGCCGGTGATATGTACAACTATGGTACAGATGCTGCAAACCCTGTTTTGCAGCAGGCGGCAGAATGTGCGCCGCATGGCAGCACTGGCAAATTCTATCTTGGTGTTTGACGAAATACAGTCCCTGCCCATTTGCCATACATACTTGTTCAACCAGGCGGCAAATTTCTTGGCGTACTATTTGGGGTGCGTTGTTGTTTTGTGTACGGCAACACAGCCAGCGCTAAGCGAAGTAGCAAACCCTTTGCGGCTTGCATCGCCGGTGGACCTGGTCCCGGATTACCAGCTGCGCTTTGCACAGTTCCGAAGGACAAAGATTGAAGTGCCCGAAACAGGAAATGGATTTCAGGCAGGAGAACTCGCAGAATTTGTACGGAGCAAGCAAGACGAGAATGGCAGCATTTTGGTCATCTTGAATACCCGTTCGGCGGTCGAAAAGGTGTTTGAGGCTTTGAAACAATGCCAGCCGGAACATACACAACTTTACTGCCTGACCACGCACCTGTGTGCAAAGCACCGTGCAGATGTTATCGCAGAAGTTAAGCAAAAATTAAACACCTTACACGGTCAGGAACGTTTGATCTGTGTAAGCAGCCAACTGATAGAAGCAGGCGTGGATGTAAGCTTTGATTGCGTCATTCGAAGTATGGCTGCGCTGCCCAGTGTGGCCCAGGCTTCCGGCCGATGCAACCGCAATGCGGAAAGGAAATGCCGCACGGTGTATCTTGTTAAAACCTACAATCTGGAAAATCTGGATCGACTTCCGGAACTGCGCAACGGCAGGGAAGCCACACGGCACCTGCTGCAGCAATTACAAAGGGATGCGGACCTGTTAGAGCCGGAAAGTATTTTGAGGTACTACCAGCTTTATTATGCAGAGTCCCAACAACAGGAACGGATGGGCGATCCGGTTGAATTAAAGGGGTACATTCCCCCAAAAACAGTGAATTTGTTTGACCTTTTGTCAGATAATCAGGAAAGTGTGCTAGCCTGGAAAGAGACAACAGGAAAACAAAAGTTCCCCAATTACTTGCTCCGGCAGGCGTTTGCCACGGCAGAAAGGAATTTCCATGCTTTGGAGGACATTACAACGCCGGTGGTGGTTCCCTATGGGGAAGATGGCGCGGATATGGCAACAAGACTTTCGTCCAGTAAACCGCTTACCCCCAAAATGCTGCGGGACGCACAACGCTTTACCGTTGGTATTACAACAAATGAAAAAATACGCCTGGCAGATCAAGGCGCACTGTACACAGTAAAAGAAGGGGCAGTGACAATTCTTAACAAGGAATATTACGATGACGAAAAGGGAATTCAGACAAGCCCCGGATTTATGCCGATACAATTTGCTTAACAAGGAGGGTTAGACTTTGCAATACGAAAATTCAATATCCATGCAGGTATATGGGCGTTATGCACTGTTCAGCGACCCAATTACCCGCGTAGGCGGCGAAAAATTCAGCTACCCGGTGCCTACCTACCAGGCATTGAAGGGCATTTATGAAAGCTGCTATTGGAAACCAACGTTCACCTGGGTAATTGATGAACTGCGCGTGATGAACCCGATTGAAAGACAATCCAAGGGCATCCGTCCCATTATGTATAACAATGGAAAAAACGATCTTTCCATCTATACGTACCTTTCCGATGTTTGCTACCAGGTGCGGGCACATTTTGAATGGAACGAACATCGCCCAGACCTGGAAAAAGACCGCAATGAAAACAAACATTACGCTATTGCAAAGCGTATGTTGGAACGCGGCGGCAGAAGAGATATCTTTTTGGGAACACGCGAATGCCAGGGGTATATTGAACCCTGCATTTTTGGCCTGGGAAAAGGGCATTATGATGATGTTTCATCCCTGGACCTAGGCCTAATGGAGCACGGCATTACCTATGCGGACGAAAACGGGAAAGGCGTGATGCAGGAACGCTTTTGGCACCCGGTAATGCAGAACGGAAAAATCTGTTTTTGCCGCCCGGAAGAATGCGAAATTGTGCGCGATATCCACCCGCAAAAGATGAAGACCTTTACGCTGGGTGAAACGGTCAGCGACTGCGATGATTTGTACAGGGAGGTGATACAGAAATGAGCTGGCTTAGTTATTGCTATAAAACCTACCAGAATAGCGTGTCAGAAATTGGAAAGCAGCAGCCTGGGAAAGTTCCACTACTGCCGGTGGCTCACACGACGCAGCAGGTCAACATTGAAGTGGAGCTGGACAAGGACGGAAACTTTCAGTATGCAGGCTTGCTGGCACAAGATCAAAGGACAACGATCATTCCTTGCACAGAGGAATCTTCGGCGCGGACATCCGGCATGGTGCCGCACCCGCTAGTGGATAAACTGCAATATATTGCGGCAGATTATCCCACTTTTGGTGGTAGTAAAGAATCCGGATGGCCGCTTTACCACAAGCAGTTACAAGCGTGGTGTACATCTCCTTATGCCCACCTGGCTGTGTGTACAGTCCTGCACTACCTGGAAAAAGAATGCCTGATCGCAGACCTGGTCAAGGCAAATATTTTGTTTATAGATGAAAATGGAACTCTGCCAACAAAATGGCAGGGAAACAAAGAAGACAAGCCCCCTATTTTGGATACGCTGGCCGGTAGTGACCAGACGGAATCTTTTGTCCGGTTCCGCGTTGACAATGTTGATTTGTCGCGTGATACAACAGTCCGAGAAAGCTTTATCCGCTTTTATGAAACACAGTTAAAAGATATTGACTATTGCACAGTTCAGGGAATCAAAATGCCGGTTTCTACATTAAGCCCGTATAAGATCCGCAACCCAGGTGACCGTGCAAAGCTGATATCCAGCAATGACAATACGAATTATACTTACCGCGGGCGCTTTGCGGATGCAGCGCAGGCACTTTCGATTGGTTATGAAACAACCCAAAAGGCACACAGCGCCTTGCGATGGTTGGTCAGCAAGCAAGGGGTAAATACAGGGGACCAGACTGTACTTGTTTGGGGAACACAGAACGAAGCAGTACCCAATGTGCTGGGGGATACTCTCGATATTGCCCAGGAATATAATCCACTAGCAGGCGATGATTGGGACGATTTTGAGGAAGATACAGAAAGGTTGCCTGCGAATACCCAAGAAGAAATTGCACGGCAGTTTAACCGGGCCATTCTGGGGTATCAGCACCAGTTGAAGGACAATTCCCAAACGGCGGTCATGATTTTGGATTCTGCTACACCTGGCCGGTTGTCCATCCGGTACTATCAGGAACTGCAGGGCTCTAAGTTGCTTGCCAATATAAAGGATTGGCACGATACGTTCCAATGGCAGCTGGAATACCGCAGTGTAGAGGAGCCGACGGAACTGGGCAAAAAGCCCAAGATCAAGAAAGTTGTCTTTGTTGGTGCGCCTGCCCCGGCGGACATTGCAAAAGCAGCCTATGGCGAAAAAGTGGATGCAAAGCTGAAACAAGCGACAATCGAACGACTGATTCCCTGTATTACCAATGGGGAGCGCTTCCCGCGGGATTTGATGATCAGCGCGGTAGATCGGGCAACAAACAGCATTGGCCTGGATTATTGGGAACAACAAAAAACACAAAACATTGCCTGCGCCCTTGTGCGTGGGTACTATCATAGAAATAAGAAGGTGGATTATCCGATGAATGTTGATGAAACCATTAAAGACCGAAACTATTTGTTTGGGAGAATTTTAGCCTGTGCAGAACAGATTGAAAGACGGGCGTTGATTCAGCTAGGAAATGAGAACGAAAAACGTTTGACAAATGCAGAGCGTTTAAGAACCGCGTTTGCTCTGCACCCGGCAGCAACAACACTTCTTTTAGATAAAAAATTAAATCCGTACCTGAACAGAATGAAAAACCGTAACGGAATGGATAGCCAAAGATATGCGATGATGCAAGAATTATTACATAAGATTGGCACAGAAAACTTTACGAACAAAAGACTTGGTGAGCTGTATCTGGTTGGCTATGCCGACCAGATGATGGACTTTAAGGCCGAAAATGCAGAATATAAAGCGAAAGCAAAAAAGCAGGAGGAATAAAAGATGGCTGTGCTGCAGAATAAAATCGACTTTGCACTTGTGATTGCTGTAAACCATGCGAACCCGAACGGTGACCCGCTGAACGGAAACCGCCCGCGCGAAACGTATGAGGGACTGGGTGAAATTTCGGATGTGTGCCTGAAACGCAAGATCCGCAACCGCATGATGGACCTTGGCCAGAATGTGTTTGTCCAGTCGGACGACCGCTGCAATGATGGCTTCAAAAGCCTGAAAGACCGTGCAGACGGCTGCCCAGCAGTGAAAAAAGCTGAAAAAGATAAAGATGCTTATGCAAAGGCTGCCTGTGAAACCTGGCTGGATGTGCGCAGCTTTGGCCAGGTGTTTGCCTTTAAGGGGAAAGAATCCAAGGGCGATGGTGTTTCCATTGGCGTGCGCGGCCCGGTATCTATTCATCCGGCTTTCAGCGTGGACCCGATTGATGTCGATGATATCCAGATCACAAAGAGCGTGAACGGTACGACTGGCGAAAAGAAGTCAAGCGATACCATGGGTATGAAGCACCGTGTGGCTTTTGGCGTGTACACAACCTTTGGCAGCATTAACTGCCAGCTGGCAGAAAAGACCGGCTTTACAGATGAAGATGCAGAAATCATCAAAGAAACGCTGCGCACACTGTTTGAAAACGATATTTCCTCTGCCCGCCCGGATGGAAGTATGGAGGTTGTTCGCCTGTATTGGTGGCGTCATAACTGCAAAAACGGACAGTATTCTTCGGCAAAGGTCCATCGCTGTCTGCATGTGGAGCTAAAAGAAAGTGTGGCACAAGCACACCGGGTGGAAGATTATAATATTACTTGCGATACCCTGAACGGATTGACACCGGAAGTGTATGATGAATACTGATGACTATCTGCAAATGTCTGGCATCCAGCACTTTGCATTCTGCCGCCGTCAATGGGCACTTGCGTACTTGGAACAACAATGGTCCGAAAACCAACGCACCGCCGAAGGCCGCCTGCAGCATACCCGCTGCCATGATGTTACCCTGACGGAAAAACGCGGCGATTTGCTGATCGCCCGCGGTATGAGGGTCGTCAGCCACCGCTTAAAACTGACCGGCGACTGCGATGTGGTAGAGTTTCACAAGGATCCAAACGGCGTGTCATTGCAGGGCCGCCGCGGCCTGTGGCAGCCCATGCCCGTGGAATATAAGCATGGCCGCAGCAAGGTAAACGATGCCGACCGTTTGCAGCTCTGCGCACAGGCCATGGCGCTGGAAGAAATGCTGGTGTGCGAGGTGCCGGAAGGGGAAATCTTTTATGAAGAAACCCGGCAGCGTGAACATGTTTCCCTGACACCGGAACTGCGCAGCACCGCGCAGACCATGGCGGATGAGATGAACCGCCTGTTTGCGCGCGGCTATACCCCAAAAAGCAAACCCGGCAAGCATTGCAATGCCTGCTCACTGAAAGAGCTTTGCCTGCCGGCGCTGTATCAGCAGGCAGACCCGGCGGCGTATCTGCGGGAGCATATTGAGGAGGGCGTGCCATGAGAAAGCTGCTCAACACCCTGTTTGTCATCAATGAGGACGCTTACCTGACATTGGATGGCGAAAACCTTGTTGTTACCCGCAATAAGCAGGAAACCCACCGCTATGCCCTGCATACGCTGGAAGGCATCGTCTGCTTTACTTACGCAGGTGCCAGCCCCGCTTTGATGGGAGCTTGTGCCCGGCGGGGCATTGACCTTTGCTTTTTTGACCCGTATGGCAGATTTCAGGCCCGCACCGTGGGGGAAGAACGCGGCAATGTGCTGCTGCGTCAGACGCAGTACCGCGTGTCGGATGACCCGGCCCAGAGCTGTCGCTATGCCCGGAGCTTTATCCTTGGTAAAGTGTATAACGCACGCTGGGTGCTGGAACGCGCAACCCGCGATCATCCCCAGCGTGTCCCGGTCGAAAAACTGAAACGCACCTCCACCCAGCTGGCCGCCGCGCTGCCGCTGATACAGACCAGCGATGATCCGGAACAGCTGCGCGGCCTGGAAGGCGAGGCAGCCCAGCGCTACTTTGACTGCCTGAATGACCTGATTCTGCAGCAAAAGCAGGATTTTGTGTTTGAGGGCCGCAGCCGCCGTCCACCGCTGGACAATGTGAATGCGCTGCTTTCGTTTGCCTACAGCATGCTGGCGCGGGAGTGTGCATCCGCCTTGACCGCTGTGGGCCTGGACCCTTATGTTGGCTTTATGCACCGCCCGCGCCCCGGCCGCAAAAGTCTGGCACTTGACCTGATGGAAGAACTGCGGGCGGTTTATGCAGACCGGCTGGTCATCAGCTGCATCAATCAAAAGATCATCACGGCAAAACACCTGCAAAAACAGGAAAATGGTGCCGTACTGCTGACGGATGATGGCCGCAAAGCTTTCCTGACCGCATGGCAGAACAAAAAGAAGGAAGAGATCACCCATCCGTTTTTGAAAGAAAAACTGCCCTGGGGGCTGGTGCCCTATGTTCAGGCGCTTTTGTTGGCCCGTGCTCTGCGCGGCGACCTGGAAGTGTACCCACCGTTTTTCTGGAAGTGAGGTGCCGTTATGTTGGTGCTTGTAACCTATGATGTCAACACCGAAACAGCCGCCGGTCGTCGCAGGCTGCGCAAAGTAGCAAAAGTCTGTGTAGACTACGGCCAGCGGGTGCAAAACTCCGTATTTGAGTGCCTGCTGGATGCCGCGCAATACACGATGTTCAAAGCAAAATTGACCGAACTGATCGATTCGGAATCGGACAGCCTGCGCTTTTATCAACTGGGAAACCATTACAAAAGCAAAGTTGAGCATGTGGGTCTGCACCCGGATTTTGATCAGGATGGAATCTTGTTTGCTTAGTGCGAGGGGAAGGCAATCATAAAATTCCCGGTTCCTTCGCACCAGAAAATATGGAAAAAACAGGGGCAGAAAGGGTAAAATACAGCCTTGCCTGTCAGCATGAAGATGCAATCCCCATAAAATTTGTTTCATATGCGCAAAAGTGCCCCACTGTTTTGTGCACTTTTGCTGTCGCTCTCCGCAAGGAGAGCGTGGATAGAAATGGTACTGTGGTACTTCTATTGGCTTGACTTATGACGTCGCTCTCCGCAAGGAGAGCGTGGATAGAAATACTGAATCTATCAACTTATCTGACATTCCCCCCAACGTCGCTCTCCGCAAGGAGAGCGTGGATAGAAATTCTGGTAAAGCAGTTAAACAGATGGGTGCAATGGGTCGCTCTCCGCAAGGAGAGCGTGGATAGAAATAACGAAAAAGCCCTGCTGCGCACCGACAGCAAAACAGTCGCTCTCCGCAAGGAGAGCGTGGATAGAAATATGACGATTGAAAGCTCCAAGGAAGCGGGCAGCGCAGTCGCTCTCCGCAAGGAGAGCGTGGATAGAAATGTATGAAGGAGGTGTTACCATGGGCGTTACAGTCTGTCGCTCTCCGCAAGGAGAGCGTGGATAGAAATAATTTTTCCGCCGGTGGACACATCATCAGTCAGAGTCGCTCTCCGCAAGGAGAGCGTGGATAGAAATATCTGGCGTTGATACGGTATCTCATCAACACTTATGTCGCTCTCCGCAAGGAGAGCGTGGATAGAAATAGATACGCTATCAGCTTTAGCGCCTAAACAAAATCGTCGCTCTCCGCAAGGAGAGCGTGGATAGAAATACTATCTTCCAAGTATGCATTGTAACTGGCCGATTGTCGCTCTCCGCAAGGAGAGCGTGGATAGAAATTTGCAGTTACGTCCGAAGTGTCCGAAAGGGTACCGCGTCGCTCTCCGCAAGGAGAGCGTGGATAGAAATAGATGAAATGTCAGGAGCAACAGGGCGAATTTTACGTCGCTCTCCGCAAGGAGAGCGTGGATAGAAATGGTATGCTTTAATGCAATTATTCATCCCTCCACCGTCGCTCTCCGCAAGGAGAGCGTGGATAGAAATTTCCAAGCTACAACGCTCAACAGATATCATTTCGTCGCTCTCCGCAAGGAGAGCGTGGATAGAAATAATTTTCTTATTATCTCCATACCCATAGACCTTTGTCGCTCTCCGCAAGGAGAGCGTGGATAGAAATGCAGGATGATGGGGATTAAGCGAAGTGAGTTTCGTCGCTCTCCGCAAGGAGAGCGTGGATAGAAATATCTTTGCTGGTAAAGCTCCGTACATGGAAAATGCGTCGCTCTCCGCAAGGAGAGCGTGGATAGAAATGCAGAGATATTGCAAGTATGCCCGATGATGTCCGTCGCTCTCCGCAAGGAGAGCGTGGATAGAAATCTCATCAACGGAATCTTGTTCCGTCTGCTCTTCAGTCGCTCTCCGCAAGGAGAGCGTGGATAGAAATAAGATGTTCGCCTGTATCGGCTTCCACTAATTACGCGTCGCTCTCCGCAAGGAGAGCGTGGATAGAAATCCATGTTGTTCTTGTCGTTCCGCGCGGCTGTTGGCTGTCGCTCTCCGCAAGGAGAGCGTGGATAGAAATATCTCGCGCTGATTCGGTATCTTATCAATACTTATGTCGCTCTCCGCAAGGAGAGCGTGGATAGAAATATCAAGCCAACGCCGTTGACCAGATTCTCCCGGGGGTCGCTCTCCGCAAGGAGAGCGTGGATAGAAATGTTAATCTCCGCATTGTGGATGGCTCGAAGTCATGTCGCTCTCCGCAAGGAGAGCGTGGATAGAAATCTGCGATGACTTCGCAGATTAGCGTTACATCTATTGTCGCTCTCCGCAAGGAGAGCGTGGATAGAAATTTTTTTACGTATCATTAAATTATAAGGAGGTGCTCGTCGCTCTCCGCAAGGAGAGCGTGGATAGAAATACAGTGTAACACTGTCATTGATGGGCAATCTGCTGGTCGCTCTCCGCAAGGAGAGCGTGGATAGAAATATCAAACCATCAGACCGTTGATTTTCATATTGCTCCGTCGCTCTCCGCAAGGAGAGCGTGGATAGAAATATGCTCAGAATCGGCACCTTGCGAAGCACCCACGTCGCTCTCCGCAAGGAGAGCGTGGATAGAAATGTCTTTATTTGGTCTTTTGTTGCTCGTTTAATTCATGTCGCTCTCCGCAAGGAGAGCGTGGATAGAAATATGTGGTGGGGTGTTCGCAAAGCCGTTGGCAGCCTGGTCGCTCTCCGCAAGGAGAGCGTGGATAGAAATGCTTGGTTGGCTGCGCACGTTAGAGGTAACTCGCGTCGCTCTCCGCAAGGAGAGCGTGGATAGAAATTTGATGAGCAGATTGAACAAGAATCTACTCCCGAAGTCGCTCTCCGCAAGGAGAGCGTGGATAGAAATCCGATTGTTCCGGTTGAACTTACAACGCTCGTGAAGTCGCTCTCCGCAAGGAGAGCGTGGATAGAAATGATGAAATGTCAAGCTAAGAAGTATTCTGGGCTTGTCGCTCTCCGCAAGGAGAGCGTGGATAGAAATACTATGCGTCGGGATTTTAAGGCCCTGGGCTTGCTGTCGCTCTCCGCAAGGAGAGCGTGGATAGAAATGAAACCCCTACCCCGACCTTTGCCGATTGGGGCAAGTCGCCCTCCGCAAGGAGAGCGTGGATAGAAATGCTCAAGTCCGCAGAGGATGAAGCGCCGGAGGTGTCGCTCTCCGCAAGGAGAGCATAAAATGTTTCTCTTTCTGACTGTTCAGGGTGGTTTTGTTCATGCGGATATCCGCTTTAATTTTAAAAATTGCTATAGTAAAAAACTCTCGCATAAAATAATATAAAAATATTATATTATCTAGTTGACAAGGTACCCCGGCGGGGTATATAGTGAATATACCCCGCCGGGGTACCTTGCATGTGATGGGAGGGTAACATAATGCAGGAAAACGAAAAGAAGGAACCGTGTTGCTGCTGTGCACACAAAACAAAGCATCGCAGTGAAGAAGAGTATAAAAGCCTGGTCCACAGACTGAACCGGATCGAAGGGCAGATCCGGGGCATCCGTGGGATGGTGGAAAACGAAGTGTATTGTCCGGATATTCTGGTGCAGTCGGCGGCGGTAACGGCGGCGATGAACGCGTTCAACCGTGAGCTGCTGGCAAACCATATCCGCACCTGTGTGGCGGATGGTATCCGTGCCGGGAATGACGAAGTTGTGGATGAGCTGCTGAAAACGCTGCAGAAACTGATGAAATAAGCATTGCCTGCACAAAATAGCAGAAGCAGAACATGAAATAAATGCACGAGTGTTTGAGCCAGCAAAAATGCCATGCCAGTGCCCAGTACGGTTGTTTTTCTGTTCACAAACATCGGTAAAAGTTTGTGTAACATTACCAGAGCCATGAATAAATGCCAGTCATTCCCTGTGAGAGGGTGTGGATAGAAATGCCGCATCGGTCTTGGTTGTCCCCAACGTATCGCTCTCCGCAAGGAGAGTGTGGATAGAAATGGTAACCTCAATAATACGTCGAATTGCAGGCTAGCCGCTCACCAAAAGGGGAGTAAGGATAGGGCAACACCGCACAATTCCCGCCTTGCGGCTTAAGCACCGCTCCGGCAGCTG
>OHZJ01000096.1_pt1 | contig 48279 bp, 37 predicted proteins | sample 1580411 | NCBI WGS metagenome assembly OHZJ01 (sample SAMEA3882519, study PRJEB24775) | human gut metagenome | biome: human-associated habitat; feature: intestine environment; material: feces | place: Netherlands | collected 2009/2010 | reverse complement strand
CAGCTTTCATGTATGTCATTGAAGCAACACCTGATGTGTAATGTGTATGAAGCTCGACAGGAAGGCTTGTAGAATCCTTTAAAGCCTGAACAAGCTCTGTAGCCTTTGCAGGAACTAAAAGACCGGCCATATCCTTGATACAAAGTGAGTCAGCACCCATGTCCTCAACTCTCTTTGCCATATCCATCCAGTAGTCAAGTGTGTAAGCATCTCCAAGTGTGTATGAAAGAGCTACCTGGGCATGTCCCTTTTCCTTGTTACATGCTGTAACTGCTGTCTGTAAGTTTCTGATATCATTTAAGCAGTCGAAAATACGGATGATATCGATTCCGTTTGCGATTGACTTCTGTACGAAATACTCAACAACATCATCTGCATATGGACGATATCCTAAGATATTCTGTCCACGGAAAAGCATCTGGAGCTTTGTATTTTTGAAGCCGTCTCTTAATTTTCTGAGACGATCCCATGGATCTTCCTTTAAGAATCTAAGGCAGGCATCAAATGTTGCACCACCCCAGCACTCTACTGCGTTGTATCCAACCTTGTCCATTTTGTCAACGATTGGAAGCATCTGCTCTGTTGTCATTCTGGTTGCAATCAGTGACTGATGTGCATCACGAAGAACAGTTTCTGTTATTTTTAATGGTTTCTTTACCACTTCTGACATGATTAATCCTCCTTAATTAAATCTAAATACCGAATATAGCCATGAAGCATCCGGCCGCTACGGCAGTTCCAATAACACCGGCTACGTTAGGTCCCATAGCATGCATAAGAAGGAAGTTTGTTGGATCCTCTTCTGCACCGACCTTCTGAGATACACGGGCAGCCATAGGAACAGCGGATACACCGGCTGAACCGATAAGTGGATTGATCTTGCCTTTTGTAAGGAAGCATAAAAGCTTTCCAAAAAGTACTCCGGCAGCAGTTCCCACCATGAATGCAATAAGACCAAGGATAACGATCTTGATTGTGCTCATATTAAGGAATGACTCTGCGCTTGTAGAAGCACCTACTGATGTACCGAGTAAGATAACTACAATGTACATAAGGGCGTTGCTTGCTGTCTCCTGAAGCTGACGTACTACACCAGACTCACGGAAAAGGTTTCCAAGCATGAGCATACCAACGAGTGGTGCTGTAGTTGGAAGCAGTGTACAAACAACGATAGTAACTACTACAGGGAAGAGAATTCTCTCAAGCTTGCTTACAGGACGAAGGTTCTGCATCTTGATCGCACGCTCTTTCTTTGTAGTAAATAATTTCATAATTGGCGGCTGGATGATAGGTACTAATGCCATGTACGAGTACGCTGCCACGGCGATAGGTCCCATCAGACCTGTCTGACCTAATTTTCCGGCAAGGAAAATAGATGTAGGTCCGTCAGCTCCACCGATGATAGATACGGCTGCTGCTGCCTTGTCATTAAATCCGAGAAGGATTGCAAGGAAATAAGCTCCGAAAATACCAAACTGTGCTGCAGCTCCGAGTAAGAAGCTGATAGGGTTTGCGATAAGCGGACCAAAGTCTGTCATAGCTCCGACACCGAGGAAAATCAGTGAAGGAAGAATTGACCACTCATCAAGTGTATAGAAATAATAAAGTAAACCACCTACTCCATTGCTTGAGTGCTCAGGACTTACGATAATATCAGGATAGATATTAACAAGGAGCATACCAAAAGCAATAGGTACTAAAAGTAAAGGCTCAAATCCTTTTTTAATAGCCAAAAACAGGAATACACATGCTACGGCAATCATAACATAGTTTCCGACTGACAGATTAAAAAAGGCAGTCTGATGTAGGAGGTTTGAAAGTGTTTCACCTACGTAACTCAAATTAGTTTACCTCCTGGAATTAGTTTAATGTTGCAAGTAATGCACCTGACTCTACTGAATCACCAACAGCAACATCAATGCTTGCTACTGTTCCATCCTGTGGTGCAACAACAGGTGTCTCCATCTTCATGATCTCAAGAATAAGAAGTGTATCACCCTTCTTTACTGCATCGCCAACCTTAGCCTCGAGCTTAAATACCTTTCCGGCAGCTCCGGCCTCAACCTTGATGCTTCCTGCTCCTGCAGGTGCAGCAGCCTTTGGTGCAGCGGCAGCAGGTGCTGCAGCTCTTCTAGGTGCGCTTGCTGTGCTAGGTGTGCTTCCTGTCTCTTCTACTGTAACATCGTAAACATTTCCGTTAACGGTAATTGTATAGTTTTTCATCTCAAATGTCCTCCTAAATTATCTTCTATTGATTGAACGGACTACAAAGCCCTCTGTTGTAGTACCCTCGCTTGCTGCTATAGCTGCTGAGATAACAGCTACAAGCTCTGTATCATCTGTAAGGTCTGTAGCAGGCGCTGCTGCAACAACAGCCTCTTTCTTTTCAGGCTCGCTCTTAGCTTCTGCCTTCTTTGGCTTATTGCCGATAAGAGCAATAAACTTGAAGCAGTAAATGATAAGAGAGATAAGAATAAGTACACAGAATACAATACTCATTGAAATTACTGTGTTCTGTCCTGCCTTAGCAAGCTTCTGTCCCATTGTCTGAACAGGAGTAAGTGAGATACCTGTTACCTCCATGGTAACCGAATCATATACTAATTCGTATGTTACATCCTGCTTGCCAAATGTAAGTGTCATGTCGGTAGTGAGTGTACCACCTGACTTAGTTACTGTAAAATCCTTGCCATCAGTTGCATCCTTTACGTCTCCGTATTTGTCAACCAGATCAAGCCATGATGAAACGGCATCAAGCTCAGCGTCGATATTTTTCATTGAAACGCTTGCTCCCGACTGTCCGAGTGTGTTGTAAACAACCTCACCCTCTGTCATGCCTGTCTTCTCCTCAACTCCCTTGACACTCTTCTCATAGCTGTCATAACCGCCACAACTATCTACGAGTGCAATGTAGTTCTGGATGTTGCTAAGGCTGTCTGTTGCCTCAGTATGAAGCTCGTCTGTTGTGTATCCGCCATATGTCTTTTCGGCATTGTCAGAGCCACATGCTCCAAGCATACATACAATCATAAGAAGGCTAAGGATATATGTTATTTTTTTCTTCATAACAAAATGCGCCTTTCTATTATTTAGTTCCGTGTTTCTTCTCTGGTGCATCTACATATTTGGTGTAAAGCATCTCAAAAGCACCTACAAGATATTTTCTTGTGTCAGCCGGATCAATGATGAGGTCTACATATCCTCTGGCTGCTGCTGATGAAACAGAAGACTGAAGCTTCTCGTAATCAGCTGCCTTCTCATCAATTTCCTTTGCATCAGCGCCCGGATACATAATCTCAGCTGCAATCTTTGAATCCATCATACCAATCTTTGCATCAGGGTATGCATAAACCATATCAGCTCCGATTGACTTAGAGTTCATTGCAACATATGCGCTTCCATAAGCCTCGCCTGTAATCAGGTTAACCTTTGGACATGTTGCACTTGAGAATGCGTATGTCATTCTGGCAAGAGCCTTTGCAAGCTTCTTCTCAGAGCACATGCAGTTCTTGAATCCGTTTACATTTGTAAGTGTAAGTACAGGAATTGAGAAAGCATCACAGAATGATACAAACTCAGCTGCCTTGTTGCAGCCCTTTGCAGTAAGAGAAAGTGCAAACTCCTCTGCCTTCTTGCCCTCAGCATCATATACTGTGCTGCAGTTTGCAACTGCACCGACTGTCATGCCGTTTAATTTAACAAAGCCTGTTACCATATTCTTGGCAAAGTCTTTCTTTGTCTCAAAGAATACATGATCATCAGAAAGCTCTGATAAGAGGAATCTTGGATCAGCCTTCATATCAGCCATGCTGTTACATGCTCTGTTGAGATCATCCTCACATGAGTCTGTGTATACATCTCCCTCGTTGTTGAGCGGAAGCATGCTGACAAGAGCTCTGATATCAGCGATAATATCATCCTCTGAACCGATTCCGTCTACACATCCATTGTTCTCACTCTGGAATGAAGCTGCTGCTGTATCGCATTTCTCAACGCGGTTACCCTCTATTGCATCAGGAGTATTAACAAACATTCTGCCCTTAGACTCTTCGATATAAGCGAAATCACAAAGAGCCGGTACGACAGAAAGTCCGCCACCGCAGTTACCGAATACACCACAAATCTGTGGAATAACGCCACTTGCTGCAACTTCCTTGGCGTAAATAAGACCAAATCCGTCTAATGCATCAACTGACTCCTGAAGTCTGATACCACCGCAATCGATAAATCCGATAACAGGTGCGCCCATTTTCATGGCCATATCATATACAGAAGCAATTTTCTTTGCATGCATCTCGCCGATTGTTCCGTTAAGAACTGTTGCATCCTGGCTATAGATAAATACAAGATTTCCATCAATCAGACCGTGTCCGATAATAACACCATCTGAAGGAGCTTTTGCTGCAGTAAGGTTAAAATCTGTACTGCGAGCTGTCACAAGAGAACCAATTTCCATGAAACTGTTCTCGTCGACTAACTTAGCAATACGCTGCATTGCCAAGCTTTGATTGTTACTACTCATTTTATATCCTCCATCTATAAAAAAATAAAATTTTTCGCTAGTATGATAATAGACTATTTCTAAATTTTTTTCAACTAATTTGTTAAATTTTTAACCTTAATTTTTGTTTAGAAAAAATTTCCTATATTAATTGTAAAATTCTTGAGAAAATTCTTGCAAATTTTCTTATTCTTCTTGCTATTTTCTATATATTTTAAGTTAATTGTGTTTCTATCCTCTTTTTTTACCGCCGGAGTTTCTTTTCCTGCTGCCTGTTTATCCGTTATATCTTCGTCAGCTGCCTGCTTATCCGTTGTCTGTGTATCACCGGTCTGTTGTGTTGTTACACAAGCAACATCACAGTAAGAATCTTCGGCAGCATCTGAAACCGCATACTCCACCAGACTCTTTGCATCAGCCCACTTATAGTTTTTATTGTTTGGCCACCCACAGCCTAAGAGAGAAAGGCACATTCTCCTTCCATCCTTTTCAACTGCTGCGACATAACAGTAGCCTGCCTTTGTGGTAAAGCCGGTCTTTCCCGATATGCAGTAGTCCGTCTCCGTAAGAAGCCTGTTGTGATTGTTAAAAACCATCTGACCTTCCTCTGTCTCAAACGTGTACTGCATAGTCTGTGTTATTTCAAGAAACTGTGTTGATTTTGGTGATTTCCATGCACAATAAGACATTATAACACACAAATCTCCCGCTGTGGAGTGGTGAAAGCTTATATCATTCTCAGCATCCAGCCCGTTTGGTGTAATAAAATACGTGCCGAGGCACCCTATCTCATTTGCTTTTTCATTCATAAGCTTTGCAAAGCCCTCCGTCGAGCCGCCCACATGTTCCGCAATCGCATAGGCACAGTCATTGAACGACTCAAGCATCATGCCATAGAGTAAATCCTTCATATTATAGCTATTCCCGGCCACAAGTCCAAGCTTGACCGCAGGTTGTGATGCGGCATTTTGTGAAATCGTAACAGTATCATTTATATCAGCTTTTTCAAGTGCCACAATACACGTAAGAAGCTTCGTGGTGCTGGCATTTGCCATGCTGTCTCTCATATTTCTGCCATATATAAACGTCTCGTCATCCGCATCATATAATGCCGCTGAAACAGCATGAAGCTTTGGCTCATTTACGGCTTTGTCTGTATTTTCAGCCGCCATTTCACCGCCCATTTCCGCTGCCATAAACACACTTTTCTTTTCCAAACCGGGCATTTTTTGCTTTTCCAGCGACTTAAAACCAAGCAAACAACTAACAGTACAAACCAACACACAAATGAAAACTATTAAAGCTATTTTCGACTTATATTTTTTCAAAAAAATAATCATATAATTACCTCCATCGGTAATATATATGATTATTTGCATGTCCTTATTATATGAAATGGCAGCTTACGCAATACACCTGCACTACACATCAAGCTTCACGTGCATCTCCTCCTCTGCCTCCTGCTTAAACTCCTCAACCTGAACAGGGCTTAATACCGGCAGCTCGTCGATAGACGAAACCCCAAAGCTCCTTAGAAATTCCTCTGTGGTTCCAAACAAAAGCGGCCTTCCCGGAGCATCAAGCCTTCCAAGCTCCTGCACCAGATTGTACTCGACAAGCTTGCTTATGGCATGTTCACTTGACACACCTCTGATTTTTTCTATTTCAGCCTTTGTTACAGGCTGCTTGTACGCTATGATTGAAAGAGTCTCTAAAAGCACATCCGTAAGCACCCTCTTCTTAGGCTGCTTTGCAATGCGGATGAGATATTCATACATCTGTGGCTTTGTACACATCTGATAAGCCCCATCAAGCTCTATGATATTCATACCTATATTTGAAGAGCTTCTATACTCCTTAATCAGCTCGTCAAGCAGCTTTTTTGTTTCTTTTTCATTTAATTGTATTGCATCGGCTATCCTTCCAAGCTCCACGGATTCTCCCATGGTAAATAAAATAGCCTCTATTGCAGCTTTATAATTCATATATCATCAAACCCTCTTTATGCAGCAATCCTTGACTCGATCCGGATATCATCAAAAATATGCTCCTGAACGATAGTTAATTTGCCGTTCTTCATAAGCTCCAGTATTGCAAGAAATGTAACTATGACTTCCACTTTGCTTGACGATGCAGTAAGCAGCCCTCTGAAGCTGAAGTGCTTGTGTGAGGCAGCATAGTCTGTCAGATATTCCATCTTTTCCTCTAAGGAGACCTCTTCCTTTTCAATCTTTCCAAACTTCGAACGGACCTTATCTATCTTTTCTTCCTGTCTCTTAATTATACTTTGAAAGATTCTGTTTAAATCAGAAAGCCGTATATCTCCGACAAGCTCCTCAAGATTAACAGGCTCCTCATATGCAAGGACCTCATCAGGTATGTCCTTCTTCTTATACCACACCTTGCCGGCATCCAGCTGGCGATCCTTAAGCTCATTTGCCATGCACTTGTACATCTTGTACTCAAGCAGCTGCTGTACAAGCTCTGCTCTTGGATCATCCTGCTCCTGCTCTTCTTCCTCTTTCTTTGGGAGAAGCATCTTTGACTTTATGTCGAGGAGCGTAGCTGCCATCACGAGAAACTCGCTGAGCGTGTCCAGGTTATCCTTTTTCATCCGGTCCACATACTCCATGTACTGCGCTGTAATCTCGACAATCGGGATATCATAAATATTTACTTTATTTTTCTCTATCAGGTATAAAAGCAGATCAAGCGGTCCCTCAAACACCTGAAGCTTAAAAGTCATATCCATAATTTGTTCTCCGTTAATCCCTCAAAAACTGTGCCATAACGTAATTGGCTACATCCTTTCCTCTCTCCGATAAATAGATATGCCCGTCCTTTACCACGAGCAGCTCCTGTTTTTTCAGGCTGTCTATCGTATCCTTGTAGATTGCATCTATCGAAATACCAAATGCCCTCTCAAAGGCTTCTCTTGTGACCCCCTCATTCATACGAAGTCCAAGAAACATAAACTCCTCCATCTGTCCCTTTTTGTCTATAACATCAGCTGCCACATGCAGATTGGCCTTAAATATATCATCTCCCACATCATGTATATGACGGCAACGCGACAGATATTCATCCATATCGGATGTATTGGTATATCTGACATTTGATATAAGCGATGCCGCCCCTATTCCAAGTCCTAAATAGTCAGCTCTGGTCCAGTAGCCTATATTATGGCGGCACTCCATACCTCTTTTAGCATAGTTAGATGTCTCATACTGCCTGTAGCCGGCATCCATAAACGCCTTCTGTCCCGCCTTTTCCATATCATATAACTCGTCCTCGTCAGGCAGAAACTCCGTTCCCATGCCCGCCTCCTGGCGCACCATGTCAAACTTGTACTTTTCATAGAAAGGAGTACCCTTTTCCACTATAAGAGAATACGCCGATATATGATCCGGATGAAGCCTTATGATCTTGTTTACTGTCGCCATATACTGTGACGCTGACTGTCCCGGCAGACCATACATCAAATCTACATTGATATTTTTAAAGCCCACGTTTCTGGCCACCTCGTAATTCGTCACAAACTGTTCAAAGGTATGTATACGCCCGAGCAGCTTAAGCTCATCATTATTTGCCGACTGCAGTCCTATGGACAGGCGGTTGATTCCCGCATCCATGTATGCTAAAAGCTTTTCCCTGCTAAGCGTACCGGGATTGCACTCTATGGATATCTCAGCATCAGGCAGCACATTAAAGCAGTCAAACACACACTCCATCAAAGCAGCAATCCACTGCTCATCTATAGAGCTTGGTGTACCTCCTCCGATATAGACAGATGACACCTGATAGTTCTTCATAAGCGGGCCGTAAAATATCATTTCCGCCATAAGTCCCTTGACATAGCGAAGCTTTGCATCATCGTCTGCTGGAAATGACAAAAAATCACAATATTCACATTTTCTCACACAAAATGGTATATGAATATAAATCTCAAGATTCTTCATATGTGCGATTACTCCTCATCCAGCTTAAGCACACTCATGAATGCCTCCTGTGGTATCTCTACATTGCCCACCTGACGCATCCTCTTCTTTCCTTCCTTCTGCTTCTCAAGCAGCTTCTTCTTACGTGAAATATCACCACCGTAGCACTTGGCAAGTACATCCTTTCGAAGCGCCTTAACCGTCTCTCTTGCTATAATCTTGCCACCAACTGCTGCCTGAATAGGTATCTCAAACAGATGCCTTGGTATCTCACCCTTAAGCTTCTCACACATCTTACGGCCTCTTTCGTATGCGCTCTCCTTGAATACGATAAATGAAAGTGCATCGACCATTTCCTTATTGATTAAGATGTCAAGCTTGACGAGCTCTGAGCGCTCATAATCCTTCATCTCATAGTCAAACGAAGCATATCCCCTCGAGCGTGACTTTAAAGCATCAAAGAAATCATAGATAATCTCATTTAATGGCAAGTCGTACTTTATGAGAGCTCGTGTCTTTTCGATATACTCCATGCTGATATAGACTCCTCGTCTCTCCTGGCACAGCTTCATAATCGCACCTACATAGTCACTTGTGACCATAATCTCTGCAGATACGTATGGCTCCTCCATATACTCAATCTCTGACGGATCCGGCATATTTGAAGGATTGGTCAAATCTATCACCTCACCGCTTGTCTTGTGAATCTTGTAAATAACACTAGGTGCAGTGGTAACGAGATCCAGATCAAACTCTCTCTCCAGTCTCTCCTGAATAATTTCCAGATGTAAAAGACCAAGGAATCCGCATCTGAAGCCAAAGCCAAGTGCCAGTGATGTCTCAGGCTCAAACTGTAATGAAGCGTCGTTGACCTGCAGCTTTTCAAGCGCATCCCTTAAATCAGGATACTTTGCACTGTCCGCAGGATAAAGACCACAGTAAACCATAGGGTTGACCTTCTTATAGCCCGGAAGCGCCTCATCGCACGGTCTGTCAACGAGTGTAACTGTATCACCCACGCGTGTATCCCTGACATTTTTGATGCTGGCCGCAATGTATCCAACCATACCTGCCGAAAGCTCATCGCATGGTATAAACTGGCCTGCACCAAAATAACCCACCTCTGTAACCACATCAGATGCACCTGTAGCCATCATCTTTATTGTGTCTCCTACCTTTACAGAGCCCTCTCTCAGTCGGCAGAAAATAATGACTCCCTTATAAGAATCATATGTTGCATCAAATATAAGCGCCTTAAGCGGTGCATCTTTATCGCCTGTTGGTGCCGGAATCTTTTTTACAATCTGCTCCAGCACATCCTCTATATTGAGTCCTGTCTTTGCGGAAATACGCGGTGCATCCATAGCTTCAATACCGATAACATCCTCAATCTCCTGTGCCACCTCATCCGGGCGCGCACTCGGCAGATCCACCTTATTTATAACAGGAAATACATCCAGGTCATGATCCAGTGCAAGGTAAACATTTGCAAGTGTCTGTGCCTCAACCCCCTGGGCCGCATCCACTACAAGTATAGCCCCGTCACATGCCGCAAGACTCCTTGATACCTCATAGTTAAAATCCACGTGTCCCGGTGTATCTATCAGATTAAAAATATACTCTTCGCCATCCTTTGCGGTATATATAATACGGACTGCCTGAGACTTGATTGTGATACCACGCTCTCTCTCTAAATCCATATTGTCGAGCACCTGAGCCTGCATCTCCCTGCTGGTAAGTGTGCCTGTTTTTTCTATAATTCTGTCCGCGAGTGTAGATTTACCGTGATCAATATGGGCAATAATACAAAAATTGCGGATTTTGCTCTGATCTATTGACATATGTCCTCCTAATACTTTCAATAACTCATCAAAGTTTATCAGATTTGTGAAATAAAGTCTATATTATTTTAACACTTTATCAAGTATATCTGCAAGTGGTTCCATTGCATTGTACGCCTCCTCCTTGGTATTTGTCTGCGCTCCCACCTCCACGAGCAACGATTTCGGACACAGATGCATATTATATCTGTATCCCTTTAAGTATATGCGCCTTGCAAGCCCCGGATAATACTCATTTGCCATGAGCTGCAGCTGAAATGAAAACGCCAGATTGTCACCCAGATACTCATTGGGCAGACTATTAATCGGTCCCCTTGCAGCAGTGCGGCACAGCCCGTTAAAAAACATAATCTGTGCCATAGGCTTTCCATCTATTGTGGCAGCAAGCCTTGTTGTCTCAGCCACTCCATCCCTGTGCAGGTCAATAACCACCTTTATAGACGGATTTTTCTCAATAATCTCTGTAATCTCAGGAAGTGAATTAGAATACGCATGGTCGCGGTCATTCACATCATACTGCCCCTTGTGATGCAGCACATTATAGCCGTATTTTTCCCTCAAAAGTGATTCGAGCCTGTCACCCACTCCAACTACAGTCTCTGTCTCTGATGTATCAAGGGAATCACTGTACCCCTCCTGCGAATGTGTATGGTATATGAGTATATCAGGACCGTCGCCTGACTTTTCTATAGACATATCGCGTCCAAGCAAAGCCTCCTCACATAGCTCACCGGCTCCTATATATGTAGTCTTGTCCACCTGATAATAGTTTTTTACAAGATTGTCAAAGCTCATATCTACCTGCGGCATTTTCACGTTATGCTGCTCCTCGAGCTCTGCCAGCTCACCGTTTTTTTCAGCTTCATCAACAAATGCCAGCTGGTCGGTATCCGGCAGCATATTGTTCCTGACACTTGCATTTTCATTTTCCATTGCAGCAAGCTCCTCATATGAGAGAATACCTCCTGCTGTATCCTCATCCTCCACAATACGCAGCTCCTTCTTTTTTGAATCATCACACTCCTTGTCAGAATATGTAAGGTGCGGAAATTTTTCTTCCACGAACTTCTTTCCCACACCATCACCGCAAAACAGCATAGACGCAATATATATAAATGCTATAAGCACAATCATTTTCTTCTTCACAATATCATCTCCCATCTAAAGCATCAGGCAGCCCCTGCTACATAAAGCTTATGCGGCTGGCTCTAATGATATTCGAAGCAATAAAATTATTCACTATAGTCATCATATTCATCGTTTGAAAAAGCCATATTTATGCCCTCAGATAAAAGCCCTGCCAGTCTCTTAACCGTCTCGTCAATATCCTTCGGCGTCACAAACATACCGTTTAACTTAGGTGACATGAGCTTTGCGGTGTTCTCCCGGCTGGCATTTACCGCATCTGAAACAATAGTCACCGCATCAATGACTGTCGGAATACCAATTGCGATAACAGGCACTCCAAGATTGTCATGGTTAATACCGTCCCTGTGGTTTCCTACCCCGCTTCCGGGCACTATGCCTGTATCCGTCAGCTGTATGGTACAGCCCAGCCTCTTTGTACTGCGTGCCGCAAGCGCATCAATTGTCACAACAAAATCAGGCTTCACCTCGCTCACCACACCCTTTATTATCTCAAGGCACTCCATGCCTGTCTGAGCCATCACGCCAGGCACCAGGCCGCACACACTGTTTACATTCTCGTTGCTAAACGCATACCTGCCATATTCCTTTACTATATGGCGGGTGATAAACAAGCTGTCAACGCATCTTGGCCCAAGCGCATCAGGAGTTACATTTCTGTTTCCAAGTCCGACAACAAGTGCCGCATATATACGCTTGTCACAGACAGCCTTTACAAAGCTCTTAAGCTCTCTTGAAAGCTCCCTCGTCACAGCCTGACAGCACTCCTCATCTCCCTCGGACAGCATAGCAGCCTCAATTGTCACATATTTTCCTTTAGGACGGCCTGTAGCCCTGACTGCATTTTCTGAGTCAATTGTCACTACACTGACTATGATTCCATTATCCAGCTTTTTTTCAGAGAAATTCACACCTCTCATATCTGTGTTTGCCTTTTTAAGGCTCTCCTGCGTCTCAAGCGCCAGATCAGTTCTTGCACACCATTTATCAGCCGACAAATCAATACACCTCCCCTGTATGATATTCCAAAATCACATATATGTTAATTTTTTGCAATTTTTTTCAAAATATGTATTGACAGAGCAGAAAGGTTGACATATTATATTCTAGTATGTTTGTGCCAAAGCGTCCGTGTCTGTTTTGGCATACATTAGATTAAATATTTGGAGGTGTACGAGTTGGCTAACATTAAATCAGCAAAAAAGAGAATTTTAGTAACAGAAACTAAGGCTGCAAGAAATAAAGCAATCAAATCAGGAGTTAAGACAGCAATCAAGAAGGTTGAGGCTGCTGTAGCTGCAAATGATAAGGCTGCTGCTGAGGCTGCATTAAAGGATGCAACTTCTGTTATCGCAAGCGCTGGTTCAAAGGGTATCTTCCACAAGAACAACGCAGCCAGAAAAGTATCTCGTTTAACAAAGCTTGTTAACGGATTAGCTTAATTACTATATAACAATAAATAAAAACCCATCGGTGCCGTCATACCGATGGGTTTTTTTATTTGCTTTTTTGTATATTTGCGTTATATCATTTACTGCCTGTCGCATGAGTGCCGGTCATATCTGCAGAGTACTGCACTATAAAAAGCTCCACAGCCATCTGGTCATTCATCCTGCCGGTCTTCACAGCCTCCTCATATGCCACACCGTCTCTCACAGCCCTCTTTAAATCATCCAGCGAATATGCCCTGCACTGCGCCTGATATTTGCGCACCGCCCACTCCGGACATCCGGCCTTTGATGCTATATCCTTGTTGCCAAAGCCCTTATTTGTCATGGCTTTCACATTCATCAGTATATTGAACTGGCGCGATATAAGATACATAATACGCATGGCCGGCTCTTTAAGTGCCAGCAGATCGTAATACAGCTCAAGCGCACGCTTTTGTTTGTGTGATGCAATCGCATCAACCATCTCAAACACCTTGTTTGTGATCTGCTCTGTCGTTACAGTCTCAACATCCGAAAGCTCAATCACGTCCTTGTCCATACAGTAGCACAGCAACTTCTCAAGCTCCTTGTCGATATTTTCCATATCTGTACCGGTTTTTTCTATAAAGCTGTTGTAGGCAGCCTGACTCATGCCCTTTCCATCTTTTCTAATCCTCATTCCTATCCATCTGGCAAGTGTCTCATCCGTCTGTTCCTTGAACTCCACAGGATTACCGCACTTGGCTGCCGCCTTATAAAGCTTTGAGCGCTTATCAACGCTCTCCTCAACAAATATAAAGTGCGTGCTCTCAGGTGAATTCTTTAAATACTCTCCAAGCTCATCGCCTGCCTTTGAAAAAATGCCTGCATCCTCTATAAGAATCACTCTTTTATCCGCAAAAAACGGAAGTGTCTCCGCCAGGTCAATTATCTCCTTCTGGTTGATTCCATCGCCCTCAAACGATGAAAAGTTCATGCTGTCGCCCTCACTGACCATAGCCTTTATCAGCTTGTCCCTGTACTGTTTTATGAGGTATCTCTCCTGTCCATACAGCAGATAAACCTTTTTGAAATCTCCTGCTTTTATATCATTGTCTATTGTTTTCATATATAGTACTCTCTTTATACTTAATCTGACCACTTTGCATTGTGTATAAAATACTGCACTTTGCATCCATAAGCCTATCCATGGCTTCATCAGCCGGATGTCCATAGCGGTTTTCTGCCGCGCATGATACTGCAGCCCACCTTGGGCTTAAAGCCTCAATCCAGTCTGCAGAGCTTGAATACCTGGAACCATGATGATTTGCCTTGTAAAAATCCACAGAAAGCCCATCCCCATACTCATTAACAAGCTTCTTTTCTACCTCAGATGATATATCTCCGCCGAAAATACCACTAAACCTGCCATCCGTGAGCTTCAGCACAAGACACATATCGTTTCTGTCTAAGGCAGTATCCGAAGGTCCCGGATACAGGCACATGATACCATCAGCTTCTTCATTTGCAGTACTGTGTGAACCTGATGCATCATTTATTTCAATCGAATCCCCCTTTGACATAAGGCATATATCAATTCCTGCTTCCTTAGCTTTAAAAAGAAGCTCCTCCATAGCTTCCTCTTTAGCCGCCGCTTCTGCCACAACTATATGCTCTATAGTATACCCGCTGTCTATCACCTCAGACAATCCGCTTATGTGATCACTGTCTGCATGTGAAACAAACCAGTATGATATACTCTGTATGCCGTTATACTTAAGAAACGGCATAATCACATTATCGCCAAGCTGTTTTCGGTCAGAGCTTCCTCCATCAATAAAGATGCATGTGCCTGACTCAAAGCGGTAAAATATGCCATCTCCCTGCCCCACATCAAGTATATCAAGCTGCGCAGCAGTTTTTGGCTTCACAAGCAAAATTGCAAGCAGGACTGCTGTACACACCACTCTTTGGACACTGTAAAGGATTTGGCCTTTTTCTTTTGAGCCACACTCTGTGGCACGTTTTTTAAGCGAAAATGCCACCAAAAAGCCACTCATAACAGCATAAAAAAGAAAAATCCTGTATCCATCAGGAGCTCCTGTGATAACCGATGCCCCCGGAAGCTTCATAACAAGACCGCAAAGTACCTCATAGAGTTTTAACACTGCAAATGCAGGAAACACCAGCAGTTTGCCGGGCATCACGCCAAAGCAGCCTGCGGCAGACGCAAGCAGCCCCGAGATAAATATGACAGGCAAAGCCGGTATCACAATGAGATTTACAAACACCGCAAAAAGAGGCAGCTCATAATAGTTCATAGCCACAACCGGAAACATCGGAAGCTGTATGGATACTGATGCCCAGAATTTCCCGCCCTTAGGAGCACTCATCACAGGCGTCACAATACCTATAGCAAGTATTGCCCCTACCGAGAACACAAATCCGGCATATCCCAAAACCATAGGATTGTCCCACAGCAGGTAAATGACCATGATGCCAAGAGAATTGAGCATATCTGTACATCTGCCTAAAGCTGCCGCAAGCATTGTAAGTATGAACATTCCCACGGCACGCCTTGTGGACACGGCATTTCCTGTCATAACAGCATAGCTTAGTATAAGTGCCGCAGAACAGACAAATGCCGCTGTATAGCTCACCCTTCTTTTTCTGAGAAACTTGTAAAAGGCCATGCCAACTATAGAAATATGAAGTCCGGAAATAGCCAGTATATGTGAAATACCGCTGACCTGGTATAAATCCTTTATCTCATCATCCAGATACGACTTGTCTCCAAGCAGCATGGACGAAAGCACTCCTGCCGTTGTCTCATCAGTCACCTCAAGAAGTGAAGCTGACAGCGTATCACGAAGTTTTTCAAGTCTGTGGTAATACCATGCATGTTTACCGGCGCTTGTCTTAATACTGTCTGCATTCACCGAGAAATCAATTCCCTGCGAGCGGTAAAAACGCGCTCTGTCAAACTCCCCCTCATTGGTTGCAGACTTAAACAAGCCTATCTTGCCACAAGCTTTCATATAATCGCCCAGATGTGCGCTTTTGCTGTCACAGTATACCACGACATCACCACAGGATATTTTTCTGTCAAAAGCCTTGCCGTACCCGGGCTGCACTACGCAGTCCGTCATATAATACCTGTATGAGAAATACTTGTATTCAGTTTTATAAATCTTCCCCCAGACGATGACAGATTTTTCATCTGTCATATACTGCATATAGCTGTCACGGTTTTCTTCTACCGAAGTGTATCTGAATTGTGCTGTGGCAAAAACAGCTGACGATGTCAGGATAAGCAAAACAACTATACGCCTGACACCGGAAAAACTGCCCTTAGTCGCCACACACTCAGCTATTAAAATCACAATCAGTATGGCAAAGGCCAAAAACCCAAAGCCCCTGCCATACATACCGGAAACAGTTCCTGCAGTATAGACCAACGCAAATAAAAACATCGGTCTTTTACTAATACTCTTCTCCTCCTAATCCAATCTATTCTATTTTTCAGTTTTTTCCGTGGAATCATCAGAATCCACTATATCCTTATTAAACTCATACATATCGCTTAGCTTGTAATTATAAAGCAGCATGCCGTCATTCTCACCGTCAAGTGAGATCTGTACCTTGTCCACAGTAGGAAGTGAGGTGAGTGAATTAACTATCGAATACAGCACCACATCCTCTGTCAGCTTATTGTCAATAGTATTTCTGAACGAAGAGTCAAAGTTCAGATAGCATATTCTATCTGCCACAGACACATTGATAAGCTTTGTTGTGCCCGGAAGAGTTGCCTTGAGCTTAGAGCCCTTCGGCCCCTCAATAAGCTGCTCAACAACAAGCTTTTCAAGCGCTATATTTGAGCTGTAATGTATCACTCTGGTCTGTTTCTCAAGCCCTGTACCATCCTTGTCAGCAAAATAAAGCGTGAGCGTCTCCTTCACACTTGTATTAATCTGCTCACCCGGATTCTCAACAAAATCATCAGCACCCATGCTACCGACAATCTCATCATCCGAGTCCACAAGAGGAATACTGTTTACGGTAAATGTCACATATGAAATACTATCCAGCTGTGTGAGCGTGCGGACTACAGAAGCTCTCAAAAGCACCTCCTGCGCAGCCGTAAGGTCATAATACTCCTTGCTGAAATCCACAGTGCAGTTATAGTTTTTCTCCTCATGACCTCTCACAGACACCTCATCCGGAATCGCCTTGCGCAGTCTTGAGTCTTCAGGCTTATCCTGCATTCTCCCAAGGAGCTCATCCACCTGCTTGTCCACATCTGAGTTTTTGCTTCTAAGCACATATGACTCCGGCACGCTGCTCGTAACATCCATATTCAGACAAAACACCTCAACCGTATTGTCTGCTTTTTTCTTTGTGCAGCCGCCCATGGAGAGCAGAATTACTGCAGTGAGCACGAATATAATTATTCTTTTCACGTCAAGCCTCCTATACAATATAGTTGAGCGGTATACGCACATCAAAGGTAGTGCCCTCTCCCATCACACTGTGAGCCTTTATAGCTCCCCTATGCATAAGAATAGAGCTTCTTGTAATGGCAAGTCCCAGACCTGTACCGCCAATCTCTCTCGAATGCGACTTGTCCACGCGATAAAATCTCTCATAGATGTGCTCTAAGGACTCCTCCGGTATACCGATACCGTTGTCCTCCACCTTCAGATAGAAATACTGATGGTCCGCATTTAAGGATACATGCACATAGCCACCGGTCTCGTTGTCATTGTACTTGATTGCATTCTCAATGAGGTTTGTAAAAGCAAGCGTCAGCTTCACCTCATCTATCTCTGCAGTTACCGGTCTGAAGCTCTCGAGTACAAGCTCCACCTGCTGCTTGTCAGCAATCGGCTGAAGTCTCTTCATAATCTGCTCGAGCAGGTCATTGATATTAACACTCTCGATATTCAGCGTGGCAGCCGACTTATCCATCTTGACCAGTGATAACAGGTCATTTATTATCTTTGTCTCTCTGTCTATCTCGCTTGTTATATCTCCCATGAACTCCCTGTACATCTCAATCGGAGCCTCATCACCCATGCTGTTGATGGAATCTGCGAGTACCTTCATGGAAGTAAGAGGTGTCTTGAGCTCATGTGACACATTCGATACAAACTCCTGTCTGGACTCATCCATGACCTTCATTCCGCTCATCAGCTCATTAAAATTCCTGCTTATTATAGCAGTCTCCGCATAGTCATCTACATCCAGCTGCTCTTTTCCAAAGCCATCCTTAATGTCTGATATCTCGTCAGAAAGCTTCTTAATCGGTACAAAAAGGTGCAAAAGCACAAGCACACCAAAAAAGAGCACCACCGCACCTGCGATAATAGCAACAGTCACCGCAATCTGTGTCAGATACGACATATTTAGCGATATATTGTCCGTCGACACACTTACAACAAGTGCTCCCTCTATCTTTGAATCCTTGTCGTTTGGATTGCTTATCGGAACAGAAAGCTCGATATAGTGGTTTTTAGAATCATAATTCGTAATCTCTGAAGCTGAGAAGGTCTTGATAACCTCCTCTGAGACAATAGTATTGCCATCATCTAAATTGTAAGTATCCTTAATGATCTTAAAATGCTTGTCAACTATGAGCACACGGCCCTCATATATAGTAGTAAGAGTGTCAATCTGAGCATCAATATTGCTCAAGTCACCGCCATCCTCATCAAAGTATTTACTTGTGGATATCTTGTTTGCGAGAATCTTTGCCTGACTAAGCACTTCGCTTTCGCGGATTGAAACCGCCCTGGACTCGTAGGTGTTAAGTATGCCGAAGCACAGCACCACCTCCGGTACCAGAACGAGAACAAAAATCATGAAAATCAGCCTGGATTTCAGACTCTTATAAAATGCAAAATGTACTTTACTCTTAAACATTTTAGAACCTTTCTGAAAGTATTACTTCTGGTTGTAGTAATATCCCACACCCCACTTGGTATGAACGTACTTCGGCTCGCTTGGATTTGCCTCAATCTTTTCACGAAGACGTCTGACATGCACATCAACCGTACGTACGTCACCCGGGTAATCCTCGCCCCATACAATCTTTAAAAGGCTCTCCCTACTGTACACTTTATTTTCATTTTTGATCAGAATCTCAAGCAGCTCAAACTCTCTTGCAGTCAAATTGATTTCATTATCATTTATGAACAGACGTCTGCTGTCACAGTCGAGCTTGATATCACCCTTTTCGATTACAGATGACTGTACCTGTGGTGCGCGTTCCGGTGAAGTGCGCCGCATGATCGCCTTGATTCTGGCCTTTACCTCAAGAATATTAAATGGCTTTGTGATATAGTCATCAGCGCCGTACTCAAGTCCTAAAATTTTATCCATGTCATCGCCCTTTGCAGTGAGCATGACAATCGGGACATCAGAAAACTCCCTTATTGCCTGACACACCTCAAAGCCATCCATCTTTGGAAGCATGACATCTAAAAGAATCATATCATATGAATTGGCCTTCGCCATATTTAAGGCCTCCTCACCGTCATATGCGCAGTCTACCTCCATGCCATCCTGCAGCAGACTGAAACGTATTCCTTTTACAATTAACTTTTCGTCGTCAACGACCAGCACTTTTTTTGCCATTTATACACTCCTAATTTACTGTTATATCATCTTTTATTTTATTAAACATTGCTTCACCAATGCCGGACACCCTCGTGATATCCTCAATCGAAGAAAACAATCCATTTTTAGCGCGATCTTCAACAATACTCTTTGCCTTGCTCTCACCAATTCCGGAAAGAGCCATTAGCTGCTCGACAGTTGCGGTATTGATATTGAGCTTGCCATCCTTTACGCCTATATGCTCCTCAGCGCCGCCCTTCATCAGCGAGCCATCTATGCCGGTGGTATATGTGCCTTCAGGTATGTGATCTGACTTAAGCTCCTCTACAGTCGGGAAATACAGCATCTGCCCATCATACAGCTCTGATGCCAGATTCCAAAAGCTCTTGTCAGCTGTATCCAGCATGCCTCCCGCCATATCAACGAGCTCACAAACTCTCGCGCCCGGCTTTACTCTGTATACACCGGGATTGGCAACCTGACCACAGATATAGACGCACCACTCAGTAGATTCATCAGTGTCATCTGCTGTGTCTTTTGCCTTCTGCTCCTGTTCTCCATCGGATGAAGCTTTCTTCTCCTTGGGATCAGCAGTCTGTCTGTTTACATCACTTGAAACCACAGCAGTCTGCTCCGTTTCAGAAGCAAAATGAACTGTGGCATCATCCTTTTTACAGCCGCAAAGGCCAAACGCTATTGTTAAAATAAACGCACTTAATAATATTATTTTTTTCATATGGTCTCCTTTGATTAATATCATAATCTCAAAGGAGAAATCGATGTCCTCTTTATTTTACAGACTTTTTGACAGTATTACAAGTGTTGTTTCAAGTTTTTCTATCATTTCGTCAACATCACTCTTTTCGATAACAAGAGGAGGCACAAATCTGAGCACATTGCTGCCTGCCGTAATGACTATAAGGCCTTGATTTAAAGCCTCTGCTGAGACCTTTCCTACAGGAAGGCTGCACTCCACGCCCTGCATGAGTCCCATACCTCTTCTGGCTGTGAGACAGTCGAATTTTGCAACAAGCTCATCAAGCTTCTTCTCCAGGTAAGGTGCAACCTCCTTTACATGGCTTACTATATCAAGACGCTTAAACTCATCAAACACTGCATTTACTGCGGCTCCTACGAACGGATTGCCACCGTATGTGGTGCCATGGTCGCCCGGTGCAAGGGATTTGTCTGCCACCCTCTGTGTCATGAGAAATGCACCAACAGGCACGCCACAGCCGAGTGCCTTCGCACAGGTCATGATATCAGGCTTCACATCATAGTTCTGCCATGCGAACATCTCGCCACTTCTGCCCATGCCGCACTGTATCTCGTCAAGAATAAGAAGAATATCCTTTTCATCACAGAGAGCTCTCACTCCCTCGATAAACTCCTTCTTTGCCGGATAAATACCGCCCTCACCCTGAATAGTTTCCATAATAATGGCGCAGGTTTTGTCTGTCACCTGAGCCTTAACGCTCTCTAAATCATTGAAATCAGCAAATTTAACGCCCGGCATAAGTGGCTCAAACGGCTCCTGATAATGTGCATTGCCGGTGACAGAAAGCGCTCCGATGCTTCTTCCGTGGAAGGAATGGTTCATGGCAATTATCTCATGACCTGCATGGCCGTCTCTTGTAAAGGCATATTTCTTTGCAGCCTTGATAGCGCCCTCAATAGCCTCTGTACCACTGTTGGTAAAGAAAATACGGTCCATTTCGCTTGCCTTAAGCACCTTGTCTGCCGCCTCGATGACAGGCGCATTGTAGTAAAGGTTTGATGTATGTAAAAGCTTATCAACCTGTGCCTTTAATGCCTCCTTGTGGTGCTCATTGCTGTAACCAAGTGCACATACAGCTATTCCTGCGGCAAAGTCCAGATATGCATTGCCGTCTGTATCATAAAGATGTACTCCCTCGCCGTGGTCGAGTACAAGTGAAAATCTGTTGTAGGTATGAAGCAGTTCCTTTTCTGCCTCATCAATGTATGACTGTTTATCCATATTATTGCTCATTATTAAATTTCTCCTCCGAATCTCCAAGAATAGCTGTTCCGATTCCTCTGTTTGTGAATATCTCAAGCAGTAAGCAGTGTGCGATACGTCCATCAAGAATATGTACTCTTGAAACTCCGTTATCGATAGCATCTATGCAGTTGTTGAGCTTAGGAAGCATGCCTCCGCCGATAAAACCATCACCTATAAGCTTCTTTGCATCTGAGACTGTAAGCTCTGAAATAAGAGTATTCTTATCTGAAGGGTCCTTGTATACACCCTCGATATCTGTGAGGAATGCAAGCTTTTCGGCTGATACAGCTCTTGCGATAGCACATGCTGCATCATCTGCATTGATATTGTATGTATTGTATTCGTCATCAAGACCGATCGGACACACAATTGGAAGAAAATCCTTCTCGAGCAGGTCATAAAGAATTTTTGGATTGACATCAGTGATTTCACCTACAAAGCCTATATCCTCTCCGTTTGAATACTTTTTCTTTACCTTTAAGAGGCCACCGTCCTTGCCGCTTACTCCGACAGCCTGCACACCAAGCTCCTCAACGAGTGTGACGAGAGATTTGTTTACCTTATTCAGTACCATCTCGGCAATCTCCATTGTATCGGCATCAGTCTTTCTGAGTCCGTTTACAAATACAGGCTCCATACCGACCTTTCCTACCCATTTGCTGATTTCCTTGCCTCCACCGTGTACGATGATAGGCTTGAAGCCGACCAGCTTAAGAAGTGTGACATCCTGGATCACCTGCTTTTTAAGCTGTTCGTCAACCATTGCAGATCCGCCGTACTTTACAACGATAATCTTTCTGTTAAATCTCTGTATATACGGAAGTGCCTCTATGAGCACCTGTGCCTTTTCCATTACCTGTTCCATGTTCTTATCTGCCATTGTACCGCTCCTTATTTGTTAAATCTTGTTATATTTTCTTCGTTAAGTGTGAAATCATAGTAGTTTAAGTCTTCTCTGAATGTCCATCCCTCTTCCTTCCAGAAGTGGTTTCCCAGCTCATTCACCTTGAAGGCTATGATTGACACCTTGTTGATATGCTCTGCCTGAAGTGCTCTCATGCAGGCAACCACCATACTCTTTCCGATGCCGCACTTCCTGTAATGCTCATCCACGCACACATGATACAGACAGCCTCTTCTGCCATCGTGTCCGCAGAGTATCGCTCCAACTATCTTTCCATCTTCTACCGCTACAACACTCGTAGTTGGATTTCTCTTAAGAAATCTAAGAACTCCCTCTCTCGAATCGTCAATAGAACGGATTCCAAAGCCGTGGATGGTCTGCCAGAGGCTGTACACCTCGTCATAGTCATCTATCGTCATAACCCTTATTTCATATTTATTCTCATTACTCATTTTATTAAATCATCCTTATATTATTATATAACTATCAGCATCATAAAGCATCTTTCTGATAATTACTTTCCTATTATTAATTATTACGGGAACATAGGAACCATATTGAGTCCCTCTGCCTCATCGAAGCCAAATAACAGATTCATATTCTGAACCGCCTGTCCTGCAGCACCCTTTACCAGATTGTCAAGAGCACCCATCATAATAATTCTGCCGGTTCTCTCATCAATCACAAAGTTTACATCCACATAGTTGCTGCCCTCAACCCACTTTGTCTCAGGGCAGACACCTTTTTTGAGCACTCTGACAAACTTCTCATTTGCATAATACTTATCGTAAACTGCCTTAATCTCATCATATGTAGGAAGTGTTCCGTCAGGCTTTTTCTTAAGTGTCGCATACTCTGTAGCAAGGATTCCTCTGTTCATCGGAACAAGATGCGGAGTAAAGTTGATAAGGATTTCTTTTCCTGCCGCATATCCAAGCTGTTCCTCTATCTCAGGTGTATGTCTGTGTGAGGCAACGCCATATGCCTTCATGCTCTCATTTACTTCACAAAACAGATTAGGTGTCTTTGCACCACGTCCTGCGCCAGATGTGCCTGACTTTGCATCGACGATAAGTGTATCTGTATCAATAAGTCCCTCCTTAACAAGCGGATAAGCTGTAAGGATGGAGCATGTGGTATAGCAGCCCGGATTTGCAACAAGCCTTGTCTCCTTTGTGACCTTGTCCCTGTTTATCTCACACAGACCATATACAGCCTCATCAATAAACTGCGGCGACTTGTGCTCAATCTTGTACCATTTCTCATATGTGGCTACATCCTTGATACGGAAGTCCGCTGACAGATCGACAATCTTTACCTTACTTAATATATCCTCAGTGAGCACGCCTGCCAAAAAGCCCTGTGGGGTCGCAGTGAAAATCACATCAACAGACTCTGCAAGCTCCTCCATATTGTCATCCATGCACTTTGCATCAACTATCTGAAACATATTTCCATAGATATCGGCATAATTCTCATCCACATAGCTTCGTGATCCATACCATGCAATCTCTACCTCTTTATGATTCATCAAAATTCTCACGAGCTCTGCTCCGGCATATCCGGTGGCTCCAATAATACCAGCCTTTATCATAGTATTTCCTCTTTTCATATTGTATTTCTGCATAACCATATAAAATGGGTCTGACGCATCATACATAATAATATAGTACAGTAATTTCAATCCGTAAAGAGAAAAATTATACAAAATTATGTATATTTATACATGAATAATGTATATTTTTTCACTTGCAATATGTAAAGAACTGGTATATATTTATTCTAAAGTAATTATTCAAGGCTTTTAGACACAAAAGCAGTTAATGGTTACCATCATAAAGAATAAACGAAAAGAGGACACGCACTTATGAAAGACAAAGTTGTATTAGCTTATTCAGGCGGACTTGATACCACTGCTATCATTCCATGGCTTAAAGAAACTTATGACTATGACGTAATCTGCTGCTGCATCAACTGCGGACAGGGAGAGGAGCTTGACGGACTCGATGAGAGAGCTAAATTATCCGGAGCTTCAAAGCTTTACATAGAGGATATCTGTGATGAGTTCAGTGAGGACTACATCGTACCTTGTGTACAGGCCGGCGCAGTTTATGAGCACAAATACCTCCTTGGAACAGCAATGGCAAGACCTGGCATCGCAAAGAAGCTTGTAGAGATTGCAAGAAAAGAAGGCGCTGTAGCCATCTGCCACGGTGCAACAGGTAAAGGAAATGATCAGATCCGTTTCGAGCTCGGTATCAAGGCACTCGCTCCTGATATCAAGGTAATCGCTCCATGGCGTCAGGACAACTGGAAAATGGATTCACGTGAGGCTGAGATCGAGTACTGTAAGGCACACGGAATCGACCTTCCATTCGGCACAGATTCAAGCTACAGCCGTGACCGTAACCTCTGGCACATCAGCCACGAGGGACTTGAGCTTGAGGATCCTTCACAGGAGCCAAACTATGACCATCTGCTCGTATTAAGTGTCACACCTGAGCATGCTCCTGACGAGGGTGAGTATGTTACAATGACATTTGAGAAGGGTGTTCCTACATCTGTCAACGGCAAAAAGATGAAGGTAGCAGACATCATCAGAGAGCTCAACCGTCTCGGTGGCAAGCACGGCATCGGCATCATCGATATCGTTGAGAACCGTGTAGTAGGTATGAAATCACGTGGTGTATATGAGACTCCTGGTGGAACTATCCTCATGGAGGCACATGACCAGCTCGAGGAGCTCTGCCTTGACCGTGCCACAATGGAGGTCAAGAAAGAAATGGGCAACAAGCTCGCTCAGGTAGTATACGAAGGAAAATGGTTCACACCACTTCGTGAAGCAATCCAGGCTTTCGTAGAGTCAACACAGGAATATGTAACCGGAGAAGTTAAATTCAAATTATATAAAGGCAATATCATCAAGGCCGGCACTACTTCACCATATTCACTCTACAGTGAGTCTCTTGCAAGCTTTACTACAGGAGATTTATATGATCACCATGATGCAGACGGCTTCATCACACTTTTTGGTCTGCCACTCAAGGTGCGTGCAATGAAGCTTCTTGAGCTTGAGAACAAGAAAAATAATTAATTGTTACAACAAATAAAAGAAAAGAGATGTGAAATAACAGCAATTATTTCACATCTCTTATTTTTTTAATAATTTCGTTCTCTTCTGTTTATTTTTAGTCAAAAACTATTTAGCTGTCGGAAGCTTGAATGAGCTCTTTAATGAGACGATTCTGTTAAATACAGGCTGTCCATCCTTTGAGTCCTTGCAATCCGCGCAGAAGAAGCCATTTCTGACAAACTGGAAGCTGTCATAAGCCTTGGCCTTCATAAGCTCCGGCTCCACTACACAGTTATCAAGCACTGTGAGTGAATTTGGATTAAGATTTAGGCTTCCGTCCTCATTGTACACACCAAGCTCCTCATTTACGATATTCTCGTAAAGACGTACAGTTACCTGCTTTCCATACTCGGCTGAAACCCAGTGGATAGTTCCCTTGACCTTTCTGCCATCAGGACTGTTGCCACCCTTTGATGCCGGGTCATATGTACAGTGAATCTCTGTAACATTGCCGTTTTCGTCCTTCACACAGCTATTGCACTTCACAAAATAAGCGTTCATGAAACGCACCTCATTGCCAGGGAACATACGGAAATACTTCTTCGGTGGCTCCTCCATGAAGTCCTCTCTCTCCACATAAAGCTCTCTGGTGAAAGGAACCTTTCTCTTTCCAAGCTCAGGATTCTCCACGTTATTGTCCACTTCAAGATACTCAACCTGTCCCTCAGGGTAATTGTCGATAATCACCTTGACCGGATCAAGCACAGCCATCATACGAGGGCGCTTAGCCTTTAAATCCTCTCGGATACAGTACTCAAGCATAGCGTAGTCAACAGAGCTGTTAGCCTTTGATATACCACACAGATCAACAAAATTCTGGATAGACTCCGGTGTAAAGCCCCTGCGTCTGAGCGCTGCTATAGAAACAAGCCTCGGGTCATCCCAGCCATCAACTATGCCGTCCTCCACAAGACGCTTGATATATCTCTTTCCTGTTACAACATTTGTCAGATAGAGCTTTGCAAACTCAATCTGCTTTGGCGACTCCTCAGGAGAATTCTTAAATCCACATTCAATAACCACCCAGTCATACAGCGGTCTGTGGTCTTCAAACTCAAGAGTACATATAGAATGTGTGATACCCTCGATAGCATCCTCTATAGGATGAGCAAAATCATACATAGGATATACACACCATTTATCACCTGTATTGTGATGTGTCATATGAGCCACACGGTAAAGAATCGGATCTCTCATATTGATGTTTGAAGAGCTCATGTCAATTCTCGCACGAAGCACCTTTGTGCCATCCTCGAACTCACCGTTTTTCATGCGCTCAAAAAGGTCTAAGTTTTCCTCAACACTTCTCTTTGAGTATGGATCCTCCTTGCCGACCTCTGTGAGTGTACCTCTATACTCTCTTATCTCATCAGGTGTCAGGTCAGATACATATGCCTTTCCCTTCTTTATCAGTCCTACTGCACACTCATACATCTTGTCGAAATAATTGGATGCAAAAAACTTCCTGTCAGCCCAGTCAGCGCCAAGCCACTTAACATCGGCCTCAATAGACTCTACAAACTCCAGACGCTCCTTGGTAGGGTTTGTATCATCAAACCTGAGATTGAACTGTCCGTCATACTTCTTTGCCAGTCCATAGTTTAAAAGAATAGACTTCGCATGGCCGATATGTAAATAACCGTTTGGCTCCGGTGGGAATCTGGTCTTTACTGTCTTGCAATGCCCCTCTGCCAAGTCCTTCTCAATAATCTGTTCAATAAAATTTTTCGAAACTGTTGCCTCGTTCTCCATAAATGTTCCTCCGAAAATAATACTGTGTCCATTATAAATTCATCAGTTTACTTTGTCAATGAATTAGAAAAAGTAGTACATGTATATTATACGTGCGTATGTGTAAACAGATGATCCTGACAGTATTCCTTGTTGCCGGTGCACTTCGAGCAGTATCTGAATGTTAATTCAGGATTTGACAATTCTGTTCTGCCGCATATATAGCACTTGTGGCGTGAGATGCCACTGCCCGGGCGAGGTTCGGAAAACTGAGCCTTAAACTGAGCCTTTCTCCTCTTCTGGTGCACATTCTGCCTGAATGAGAGCCTGTGCTTACAGCCATAGATGAATACCAACAGATTTATAAGTGCAAGTACTATTTCTGAGCCGTATGCCAATCCAATCTGCCATCCAAAGCTCATATAGGTATACACATCATATGCAAACATCACGAAGTAAACAAGCACCATCCACTTCATCTTTATAGGAAGCACAAAGTAAAGCCTCACCTCTGCCTCCGGCATCAAAAGACCAAGCATCAGATACATAGCTATAAGTATATAGTACATAGTCAGATTGATGGATACATGTGTCACTGCAAATACAAGCATTCCAACTATATCATACAGCAAAAAGCCTCCGAAAAAGTACACATTCATCCTAAAAGAGCCAAGATATGACTCCATGCTGTCTCCAAGCGTCCACAGACAGAATATAAATAAAAGCTGTAAAAATGATATGCTGCCGCTCGGCACAAAAATCCAGCTTATAAGACGCCATACCTGTCCGTGCAAAATAGCAGAGGCTGAAAACTGCAGATAATAAAGGACAACATCTCCCTTTGTCAAAAGCAGCACACTGCCTATCAGATTCGCAGCGATAAATATTCTAGTGATATTCGGAATCGCTTTACTTCCATATTTTTGTTCTAGTTTGTTAAGCCAGTTCATACATTTTAGCAGACATGGTTTTGATGCAATAAAAAACCACGTATCTGCATCCTCCTGTCATATTATTGCTGCCTTTTACACTATAGTGCAAAGGGCAGCGGTTATTACAAAATTTATTATGATAGTTAAATCATACTTTGTCAACGAGACTGCGAATTATTCACAAATTCTTTATAATTATAGTCATTGTAATTTGTCGATATCTGTCGTATAATAATCTCTGTTTTGAAAATAGAACTATTATATATTTTAATAAGAAGAAAGATATATAAAAACATATAAGTAATACATTATGGAGGAACCACTATGGAAAATAACAGCTTACATAAGTTGGGTATTGATATCGGCTCAACAACCGTCAAGATTGCACTTCTTGATGCCGATGACAATATCCTCTTTTCCGATTATGAGCGTCATTTTGCAAATATCCAGGAGACACTTGAGTCCCTTATCAGAAAGGCCTACGACAAGACAGGTGACCTTTCAGTTTGTCCTATGATAACAGGCTCCGGCGGACTCACTCTTGCAAAGCACCTTGAGGTGCCATTCGTACAGGAGGTTATAGCTGTATCTACCGCACTCACACACTATGCTCCACAGACCGATGTGGCAATAGAGCTAGGTGGCGAGGATGCCAAAATCATATACTTCGAGGGTGGCAACGTGGAACAGCGTATGAACGGCATATGTGCCGGCGGTACAGGCTCATTTATCGACCAGATGGCTTCTCTCATCCAGACAGACGCTACAGGACTAAATGAATACGCAAAAAGCTACAAGGCCATCTACCCTATCGCAGCCCGCTGTGGAGTATTTGCCAAAACAGATATCCAGCCTCTCATCAATGAAGGAGCCACACGTGAGGATTTATCCGCTTCAATCTTTCAGGCCGTGGTAAACCAGACCATCAGCGGCCTCGCCTGCGGTAAGCCAATCAAGGGACATGTTGCTTTCCTTGGCGGTCCTCTGCACTTTTTGTCAGAACTTAAATCAGCATTTATCAGAACCTTAAATCTCGATGACGAGCACACTATCGTTCCTGAGAACTCTCATCTGTTTGCAGCAATAGGCTCTGCATTAAACTATAAAGACAACTCTGTCACCACACTCTCATCCTTAATCGACCGCCTCTCAAACGGCATAAAGATGGAATTTGAGGTAGCACGTATGGAGCCTCTTTTTAAGGATCAGGCTGATTACGATGAATTTACAACGCGTCACGGCAACAATCACGTAAAGACCGGTGAACTTTCTACATACAAGGGCAACTGCTATCTCGGAATAGATGCAGGCTCAACCACCACTAAAATCGCTCTCGTAAGCGAGGACGGAGACCTTTTATACTCATTCTACAGCAACAACAACGGAAGCCCTCTCGCGACAGCCATCCGCTCTATCCAGGAGATTTACGCAAAGCTTCCTGAGGATGCACACATAGTACACTCCTGCTCTACAGGCTACGGAGAGGCTTTATTAAAGGCAGCTTTAAAATTGGACGACGGCGAAGTTGAGACTGTAGCCCACTACTACGCAGCAGCATTCTTCGACCCAAAGGTAGACTGTATCCTCGATATCGGTGGACAGGACATGAAGTGCATCAAGATAAAGAACCAGACCGTCGACTCAGTACAGCTCAACGAGGCCTGCTCTTCAGGCTGTGGCTCATTTATTGAGACCTTCGCAAAGTCTTTAAACTATTCTGTTCAGGATTTTGCAAAGGAAGCCCTTTTTGCAAAGAATCCTATCGACCTCGGAACCAGATGTACGGTTTTCATGAACTCAAAGGTAAAGCAGGCCCAGAAGGAGGGCGCATCTGTCGCAGATATCTCAGCAGGACTTGCCTACTCAGTAATAAAGAATGCACTTTTTAAAGTTATCAAGCTTTCTGATGCAAGCGACCTCGGTGAAAATATCGTAGTCCAGGGCGGTACCTTCTACAATGATGCCGTTCTTAGAAGCTTTGAAAAAATTGCAGGTGTACATGCCACAAGGCCTGATATCGCAGGTATCATGGGTGCCTTTGGTGCCGCACTCATCGCACGCGATCGCCACACGGCTGATTACAAGACAACAATGCTCACCATCGACCAGATAAACGAGCTCACCTACACCACAAAGCTCGCACGCTGTCAGGGCTGTACAAACCACTGTCTTTTAACTATAAACAAATTCTCCGACAACAGACAGTACATCACCGGAAACCGCTGTGAAAAGGGTCTGGGCAAGGAGAAGAACAAGGATAACATCCCAAATCTTTTTGAATACAAGAACAAGCGTATATTTGACTATGAGCCACTTGACCCAAAGGATGCTCCACACGGTACAGTCGGCATCCCAAGAGCCTTGAATATGTACGAGAACTATCCGTTCTGGGCTACATTTTTCAAACGTCTCGGCTTTTCTGTAGTACTGTCACCACAGTCTACCAGAAAGATTTATGAGATGGGTATCGACTCCATCCCAAGTGAGTCAGAGTGCTACCCTGCAAAGCTCACACATGGTCATATAAGCTGGCTCATAAAGCAAAATGTAGATTTTATTTTCTACCCGGCAGTGCCATATGAGCGCAAGGAGTTTCCTGATGCAAACAATCACTACAACTGCCCTATTGTCACATCATACTCTGAGAATATCAAAAACAACGTGGACGAGATTACCTCAGGCGAGGTTAAATTCATAAATCCGTTTATGTCATTTGAGAGTGAGGAAACTATCTCACAGCAGCTCGTAGCCACCTTCTCAAAGGGTGATTTCAACCTGCCTGAGTCACAGATTCGTGATGCGGTAGCCGCAGGCTGGAAGGAGCTTGCCATGACAAGGCTTGAGATACAGCGAAAGGGCGAGGAAGTGCTCGACTACATGGAAGACACCGGACGTCGCGGAATCGTGCTCGCAGGCCGTCCGTACCATGTGGACCCGGAAATCAACCACGGTATCCCTGAGCTCATCACAAGCTATGGCATCTGTGTGCTGACAGAGGACTCCGTATCCCATCTGGGCGAGCTTGAGAGACCTCTCATCGTCATGGATCAGTGGATGTACCACACCAGACTGTACTCAGCAGCCAACTTTGTAAAGACCCGTGATGACCTTGACTTAATCCAGCTCAACTCGTTTGGCTGCGGTCTCGATGCTGTCACAACCGACTGCGTAAACGATATACTGACAGGCTCCGGCAAGATATACACCTGCCTGAAGATCGACGAGGTAAACAACCTGGGCGCAGCAAGAATCCGTATCCGCTCGCTCCTTGCCGCCATAAGAGTCAAGGAAACCAAGCATGAAAAGCGTGACTTAAAACCGTCTAACTACGAGCGTGTTGTATTCACCGAGCAGATGAAAAAGGACAACTACACCATCATCTGCCCTCAGATGTCACCTATACACTTTGACCTCCTCGTGCCAGCCTTTAAGGCAGCCGGCTACAATATGGTCATACCGGATATCCCTGCAAGGGAATGTGTGGACGTGGGACTTAAGTTCGTAAACAACGACGCCTGCTACCCTTCACTCATTGTTGTGGGACAGATTATGGCAGCCGTCAAATCAGGCAACTATGATATGACACACACAGCCATCCTCATCTCACAGACAGGTGGCGGATGCCGTGCAACAAACTACATCGGATTTATCCGAAGAGCCCTCGAAAAGGCCGGATATCCTGATGTGCCTGTTATCTCAATCAACATGGTCGGTCTCGAGAAGAACCCGGGCTTTAAGTTTACTCCAAGCCTTATCCAGCACGGACTGTATGCACTTGAGTTTGGCGATATCTTTATGCGCTGTCTCTACAGGGTACGTCCTTATGAGAAAGAACCGGGAAGTGCCAATGCACTCCATGAGAAGTGGAAAAAGAGAGTCATCGACTTTGTCGGCAACACAAAGATGCTCTCTCACAAAAAATACAAAAAGATGTGCCGCGAAATCATAAGGGATTTCGACAATCTGCCTATGACAGATGAGGTTAAGCCGCGTGTCGGCGTGGTCGGTGAGATTCTCGTCAAATTCCTGCCTGCAGCAAACAACTATGTTGTTGACCTGCTCGAAGCTGAAGGAGCCGAGGCTGTAGTGCCTGATCTGACTGATTTCTTACTCTACTGCTGCTACAACACGAATTTCAAGGCTGACTATCTCGGTGCTTCTAAGAAAGCCAAGTTTATGAACAACCGACTTATCGCCTTCTTCGAGTGGCTCAGAAAGGATGCAAGGGATGAGCTGGCTAAGAGCAAGCATTTTGAGCCAACCGCTCACGTGCAGGATCTCGCAGAGTATGCTTCTCCTATCGTTTCTTGCGGTAATCAGACCGGTGAGGGCTGGTTCTTGACAGGTGAGATGCTTGAGCTCATCAATGAGGGCGTCACAAACATCATCTGTGCACAGCCTTTTGCATGCTTACCGAACCATATTGTGGGTAAGGGAGTTATAAAGAAAATCAGACATGATCATCCGGATGCCAATATCGTGGCTATCGATTATGATCCGGGTGCTTCTGAGGTGAACCAGCTGAACCGTATTAAGCTGATGCTTTCTACGGCACAGAAGAAGCTTAAGAAATAAAAAATTCGCCCATGCATTCATGCATGGGCGTTATTTGTCTTCGTATACAATTCTACAGACTCTAAGCAGTTTTTAATTAAGCTTGGATTTAATTTCTTCCATCCTTGTATCATCCAGCTTATAAAACCTCTTAAATACAAATATGCCCACAATGAGCAGGATAACAGACGGAATCGTCATCCACATACGAAGAGCATCAAGTGTGTCCTGTGTCTGTACCGCAGCCGCGGTATCCAGATGAATCCAGTCAACCACCAGCCCAGCCAGAAATACCGCTACACCGGATGCGAGCTTTACCGTAAATGTCTGCATTGAGAAAATTACCGACTCCTCTCTCGTGCCATTCATCACCTCACCATAATCAACAGAATCCGAAAGAAATATAGTCATGATAACATTGAGCATACCGTAGCCCAGATAAATCAAAATACCCGGCAGGCAGAGTATGTACCAGCTCTGCGGCGTGTAGAGCTTTGCAAATGCCATGATAAGTATCACCGCAAAGCCTGCTATCTGAATAATAAATCCTGATATAAAAAGCTGGCTTTTGCTGAATCTCTTGCGAAGCAGCGGTATAACCATCATGACAAGCACCTGTGCTGCAAAAGCAACTGCAGCAAATATAGAATATGCGCCCTCGTTTCCCACATCAAACCGGAAGAAATAAAGCACCAGGTTGCCACAGATATTGAGTGATGTATACACGAGAATGATTGATACCACAACAGTCATAGCCTGGTCGTTCTTAAATAAGGCTTTAAACATGTCGGATATCTTTCCCGGCTTCTCATCACAGGCAACCGGTCTTTCAGGCACACATACCACGCATACAAGCTCAGAAATCACAAATACTACCGCTATAATAAGTGCCCACCACTTAAATCCAATCCTGTAGTCAGCTATAGAGCTTCCTGCACCAAGAATAGGCACCACTGTCATCGTGAGCACCGTAGGGATAGCATCTCCAATGCCGGAGCATGTCCTCGCAAGCGATGTAAGCTGCTCCCTGTCGCTGCCCGGCTCAGTGATTGCAGGAATCATAGACCAGAACGGAATATCCATAAGCGTATATGTGATGCCCCATGCAAAGTAAAACACGGTAAGCCACACTCTCTGTGCTGAATCCCCCATAGACTCAGGAGTAGCATATAAAGCATAGATGGTCACGGCATTGAGCACCGTGCCGGCAAAAATCCAAGGCCTGAACCTGCCCCACCTGGTACGCGTCTTTGCTACGATAATACCCATCACCGGGTCATTGAATGCATCAAAAATCCTGGCCGCCATCATCACCGTGCCGATAAACACACTGCTCATCCCAAGCACTACATTGTAGTAGTAGAGCAAATACGATGAAATAAGCATATACACAATATCTTTTCCGAATGCGCCAAATCCAAATGCGCACTTTTGTCCTGTTTTAAGCTTCATAGAAATACCTCCAAAATAATCAGCTATACCAGCCTCTGGTATAAAGTAAAAATAATTTACAGCTTCTCACCAACCACCCTGCACCGCTTCCTGCAAAAAGCAATGCCATAGGCTAAAATATCACACCGGCCCTCATCCCGCAGAGCCTCATCATAGCGCTTATTCTTAATCTGTGCCATAGCAGTCTCGCATGCTGCGTCAAGCTCCTTCATCTCCTTAGCATACTTCACCTCTATAACGATCCCAGCATCCGGATCCTCCGGCTCAATCAAAATATCACTAAAGCCATCTCCCGACTCACGATTGGACTTAATCAGCCAGTCCGGATTGCTGCCACGCAGTAGACCGAGAAGTAAGTCATGATAGAAATTCTCCTTCATAGCATCAGGCTCCTTGGTATCGAGTATGCTAATCATGCGGCTCATAACGATATTGAGCTGCCTGGTAATCTGTTTCTCATCTTTATCCAGAATTGCCTTTGATAAAAGCTTCATAGTATCATCATCATTTGCAACAACAGCCTTGAACCACTCCTGAATCTGGAGAATAAACACCTCACGCACCTCTTTATTAGGAATCACAAGCTTATAGGCATAGCTCTCACTGTCAGGCACCTTGACCTCTCCGATTTTGGTGAGATAGCCTGTGGTAAAAAGCACACTCCACAGATTGTCAATAGTATTGTCAATCTCATCATATGTCAGATCAAGGCGAAGCTGCTTCTCTACAAATCCGCCTGCCACGAGCTTTTCAATCTCATCCCTCGTGGTCCGGTCAGCCTTGTCCACAAAGCGCTTCACCATATCATTGCCACTACTGTTAATCCAGAACGCACTCGGTCTGGCTGACGGATCTGAAACAAGCTTCTTGGCAAAATTAATCACATCCCACGGACAATAAATATCCGCATTACCAAAATGATAGCCATCATACCATTCCTTTGCATCCGGGTACCTCTCGCTCCTGTCATAGTCTAAAAGCAGTTTCATAACTTCATCATCAGTGAAGCCAAACTGCTCATCATGGTCGATATCCACAATAGAATTGATTTCAAAATTATTGAGACCTGTAAAAATACTCTCCTTTGACACCCTAAGGCAGCCTGTAAGCACAGCAAACTGTAAAAACTCATTGGTCTTGAGCGCCTGCCCGAAAAGCCCCCTGATGAGAGAAACCATCTCCTTGTAGTAGCCATTCTGAAAAGCCTTGTCGAGTGGAACATCATACTCATCTATGAGAATAACTACTTTCTGACCATAGTGCTTATACAACAGCTTTGAAAGCATTCGTATACTATCCTCAATATTGTCATCCTGCCCATGAAGCATCTTTGTAAACAGTGTTCTATCCTCATCAGTCAATACATCACTGGTCTTCAAATAGTAATGTCTGTCAAGCTCATCCTTTAAAATAGCACACAGCATACGTCTTGCCGTAATAAAGTCTAAACCATCCACACCCTTGAATGAAAGAAAGATGACAGGATACTTCCCCATATGCTCATCACAAAGCTCTTTATTGCCTGAAATATATAAGCCATCAAACAAGGTCTTATCTGTGCCTATCTCAAAGAAGCTTTTTAGCATGCTCATATTGAGAGTCTTACCAAAACGGCGAGGGCGGGTAAAAAGAGTAACCTTCCCCCATCCCTGTAAGAGCTGCTCAATAAGCCTTGTCTTGTCAATATAATAGAAACCCAGTTTACGAATTTCCTCAAAATTTTCAATTCCAACCGGTAACTTCAAAGTATTTGCCATAAAAGCCTCCAAAAAATAATCCGCTATACTTAATACTAGTATAGCGGAATGCCATGTAAAATACAATTTAAATCATTGCATTGTCTGCACAATTACAAACGCCTGCTCGTCATACTCTGTTATACTCACATCTATCACCTATATTTTCATCTGTTCAACCAAATTTCCCATTGCTGTACCAATCTCAGTTGTAAGCTTCTGTGGATCTTCTTCAAATAATTTTGCGTTTTCTATTGCAAGATCAATTCCATTTATAAATCTTTCAAATTTTATTTTACTACCTTTAGTATAACCACTTGCATGTTTTGCTACTTCTATTTCTAAAAATTTTTTCTTAGTAGATGCCTTTTCATCTATTTGATGACGAAGATTTTTCTTATTAGCTTTAATATCCAGTTTATCATATTTCTGAATATCCGAGAAGTGCATTAAAAGCCATAATTCAAAGTTAGGATTAGACATAATCACTTCTATTCCGAACTTATTACAAACCTCTAACAGATTATCTAATACACTTTCAATCCCTCTAAAGTCTCTATCAAATAATACACATACTTTATCAATATCCCTGTTATATCCATCCCATTGACAATTTTCATCCCATTTATCTTTGGAAATATCATTACCGTCTTTATCTCTGCATCCCATATTAAACAAGCATGCATCTACCAACTGCAAAGCATAACTATAGGTCTCATTTTCTTCTACTTTTTCAACCACCTTAATGATTACATTATTACGGATATCCAATGCTCTCTTATTATTATTTATTCCCCTAAGATATGACTCCTCCGTTGCTCCTTCTGAAACACAATAGAAATTTATATTCTGTTCACAGCTATCTGCCTCATCAGAATAGTCATATTTAGAAAGCGGCCTTAGATTCAATCTCTCCATTAACTTTATCCTCTCCCCATAAATAATCAAAATCCTTGAATACAGGAACTGCCCCATATCTACCTGCTAAATAGTCTTTATTGATTACTTTATCATAACGTATCTTAAATTTTTCAAGAGTATACAGCTTCGTAGTATTATCATTCTCCTTCTCTGCAAACCAAATTTCATCTCTACGTAAGATATTAAGATCCATTAGATTTGACTCATGCGTAGTAATAATAAGCTGAGTATTTTTTTGCATAGTCCACTTTAGAAATGTCTCTACAAATTTTATTGTCATTTGTGGATGAAAACTTCTATCCAGTTCATCAATAATAAATACCATATCTTTTGATTCATTCAGTATAACATCTAATAATTCAATAAGTCTCTGTGTTCCATCTGACTCTTCCCCGAACTCATATGCAGTGTCATCAGTACCATGTTGAAACATTAATTTTTTTACTTCCGTACTTTCTTTTGTTCTTTTAACTTCAAAAAGTGTCTTATCATATTTCAAAATACCATGTTTGAAGTTATCCGGAAGAAAATCTTCTATATTTTCATCCGCAAAATACTGCCTCCATGCGCTTTCTTTCAATTTTCTCATATTATACTTAGTTATTCCAGTATCAAAATACGAAAGTAGATCTAATAATCTCTTATTATTCACCGAAAACTGCCTAAAACTATTTGCTACTCTTGTTTCAGGATATAATACTATAAGTTTTGATCTAAACCAGTTGTATACACAATTAAAAATTTTAAAGTCTTCATCTTCTATTCTTCTTCTATTTATTTCATACACAAGAAGTGTAGAATCAATTCTATTTGCATCTTCAATATAATATTTGAACTGTTGAATATTTTCTTCTTTAAAAATACTCTCATCAAAAAAATACTTATTTCCTTCAATAACTCTTTCAAAAACAACATCCTGTGATGCATCATTTAATTTATATAACCATTCAGATAATATTTTCTCTTGTTTAAGATTAACTGTAAATCCATATGCATAACATTTATCTCCAATAGTAAACTCATACTCAAACATAGTTGGTTTACCAGAGTTAAATTCACTATTTCTACAATAATAATTTCTAAGTCCTAAATTCTTTATAGTCTTAACAACGATATTTTTTCCAACGTCTATTGCTCTTGTCAAATTTGTTTTTCCTGATGCATTCGCTCCATATATTGCTGAAAAGTTTAGGATCCTTCTCTTTCCATAATTGAATACTCTTTCCTTATGTTTCTCTGTCAACCCTGCATATAGATGATATTCTGTAGGTATAACATTTCCTTCATTATCTTCTTTATATCCAAATGACGTAAAATTAGAAACCCTAAATTTCATTAACATACGCACTCACCTCCCGTTTTTTCTCTTCTTACCTTTATTTATATTCATTTATATTAAGAATATACTATTTTCAGGTATACTTCAAGAGATTTTTTCACACATACATCATATACTCATGTAAAATACAATTTAAAAGTTCCTGACTACTTCGATATGGCTATATATTTAGTCAATCTGTATTACTATCATCAAGCAATCTTTTTCTCTGTCAATAAATATTTAAGAGTATAACGGAATGACGTCTTCGTAATCTTTAAGCCATCAGTACCCATTTTCACTACCAGTGGATAACCAGCTTCACTTTCAATTGCTGAGATTATGCTACCATACTCGCCATTTGCCACACCACTATGTGGCATCGGGCCTACCAAAATGTAACTATATTTTGATGACCATTGAGTCTTTCTGAAATCAAATGTTTTAGCATCCTTATAGTCCAAGAGAAACTCAAATCTATCTTTTGCTATTCCCATCTTCTTTGCAACTGCAGCAAGTTTGTCTTTTCCCACTTCTGACTGACCAATTACTATTATTTTACCGTCACGATTACATTTTCCCTCGGCTTCAGTACCAAGGTAGTCATGCATTCCAAGTAGCCGGAGAAAAGTCTCAAGTTCTCCTGTTCTATTTAACTCTATGAGTATTCTTTCTAAATCATCATTGAGAACATCTCTGATAACCTCTTCTAATTCCAATAATTCATTAAGTTCAAGCATTATTTGCGCCCCCTTCCTCAATGATATGTGCCATTCTGTTCTTTGCTTTTTCAAGCTTTAGCTGAAGCATTATAATTTCATCTTTTACAGTCTTATATTTGTCAGCAATCTCTTTCTGTTTTTCAATTGGTGGAATTGGAATAACAAGCTTCGTCAACTGCTCAACTCCGATATTTGGAATCGTTGCACCAACCGTTATACTCCTTAGTGCCGCTGTACCTTGCTCACTTCCAAAGAATGCTGCAAGATAATACGGATCTGCCTTTTCTTCATCGAGCTCTATAATATAAAGATTTCCGTTACCTAATATTCTTTGTCCTTCCTTTACTTCTGCAACAGCAATCTTGTAAGGATATCCATTCTTAGAGAGAATAAGGCAGTGATTTGACAAACAATACTTATCATTTTTCTTATCAATAGACTTCAAATAAGGTAATTCCTTATCAATAAGTCCATTTTTGATGTTAGCCAGCATCAAATACTGCATATCTGTAGGCACAGTAGTAGTAATTTCATCTAATGCCTTAGCATTAAGCTGGGCTCCACGAGTAATTCTTTTAATCACATCGCCAAATGCCATTCCATCTGCTACATCATGGACAATATATCGATTCATACTTAACACATAATCGTTATCTTGAAGCTGCTCTGCACTTATATACATGCTTTATATGCTCCAACTTCCAAACAACTAATAAGTTCTTTTGCGTCGTCACTTAGTAGCTTCTGTATCAAGTCCTTTTTTTCCATCTTTATGTTACCAAGAAGTTCTTCGATCATTAAACTCTGAAATGGATGTTCTTAGCTATTAATAGACTTATCCTCTCGTAGAAACTCGTTCATTCTATCGATTTGAATGGGCTGACTCGTATTGTGTCCAGCTTGAAAAGTTAAACGTGCTAATTCCTGCATCCTATCTGATGTAATCGATACAGGAATTTCATTTATTGTTGATGGAGTCACCTAAATAAATGGAGAATTATAAAAAATATATTTATCTGAAGTTTCACTCTGCAAATATAAATATAAATATTCAGGACATACTTTTTATGATTTTACAATATAACACGAACCACCGACAGTAATCTGCTCTTGACATGCCTGAAATCATGTCGTATATATAAAACAAGAGCTGGAAGCTCCAATTTAGTTCTTCCAGCTCAATCATTATCATAGAAGATTATTATTTATAGACTTTTCTTCATAGTCTCCTCTATTCATTCCTTACGACTTCTGAAACTAAATAATTATCAAATTTTCCAAATGATGTATCACCATAAAATTTCAGTTCTCCCCCCCCCATATTCAATTTGGAAATATATGATTCAAATCCTGTTTTATCCTGTTTTTTGTATACTTCATTAATATAACTTCTTCTCTCCTTGCCTTCTTGTCTACAATACATAACGGGTTTTGAAATCATAAATCCTTTACATTTTTCACTATACAAATTTTTTTCTGAAATATCAGTTGCCGGAATTGCCAAGTTTACTCCTTGTGGATATTGAAATTCATCCTTACCTTTCATCGACAAATACGCAATTCCATCTATTCCAATTCTACTGACACATCTCATTAATGCCTGTGATAACAAATATTGATATTTCACCTTTTCTTCAATTTTTACAGAAAAAGAGGTAGCTATCACAAGTGGAAACATTTTTAACATAGCATTTTTTAATTTTCGTCTTACTATATTATTTCCATCATGAGTTCTATTATATATACCATTTATAAGTGCTTGTGAAATCGTCATGTTTAATATTTTCAATTTTTTACCTTCAGAATTTGGTATAAACACTGACGCATACAATTCATCTTCGCCATTCCACTTACATTCTTCACTACATACATATGTTGTAGTTCCTAGATATAACCCCGGTAAAGCAGCCGAACTAAATCTCATACTACTTGCTTTATCTTTTAAATTGTATGGTAGATGTAGAATATGTTCTATATCTGTAATATTTTCATTGTCATCTACTTTCCTTGTCCTTACTCTATAAAATGTAAGATTCATTTCCATCATTTTATCGTAATCTTCATCATATCCTACGCTTCGCAAATCAATAAATGGTGCGATACCTCTGAATGAATACGATTTATCCAAATCGCTAATCAAAAATGGATCTTCAATAAATAGAGACAACAGTTGTTCAATTATTTTTTCTGCATTATTTTCATTTCCATGAATCAAATGGTCTATCGCTTTTAAAATTAATCTACACTCAGTTTTTATGCACTCCAAAGTTGATCTTTCATAAACAAATGCTGGTCTTTCTAAATATTTCACATATTCCAATAGTTTTTGTTCGACTTCTTTTCGATATTCATTATTCGTATTAACAATAATTGGCAATGAAAAACCATTTAAATTATTATCTAAATACGCCTCTTTCCATAGCTTATATTGAAATACTTCTTCGTCTAATCCATAGCAATTACACACCGAATCACATAAATTATACTTTGCTACTTCTTCCTCAACGCATATAATATTATAATTTTTAGAGTTATCCTCCTTAAGTACTTTTTCTAATTCTTCTTGATAAAACCCCCTTTGATTTATTTTCAAATCTGGAGTATAAATTTCACCATTATGTTCCAGCAAATATGTTTTCACATGTGTTACCTTCATCAGAATCTAATCCCGATGTCCTCTCGTAATACTTCTATATGTAAAATCATTCACACATATTTTATTTTCTCTTACATTTATTTTCTTTGATATATTTTATCCAATCTAATATACTTCCTGATTCTTTGTATTTAATCGCAGGTTCTCCAATTTGAAATATTCTCCATCCATATTTTTCATTTTCTTTCACAAAACTTAATATACAAATATCAGGTACTTGGTGTGGTTGATTCACAAGAAAAGCATTTTCAACATTTTGACATATCTTCAAATACGCAATATTATGTTCATCATTATATTTAATCCTACTGCCTAACCCAATATGCTTCTTATTTGCAACAAAATCATGCAAACTCGAAAAATTTTCCCAATCATCTCTTGTTGGCGGAAATACTAATTGTTCTAACAACTTGATTGAATAACTTGCCTTGCTTATCTCTTGGAGAAATATAGTGCCTTTCAGATAAATCTCTATATCTTCATCAGACATATCCTGAAATATACCTTTTATTTCTGTATCTTCCAAATCTCTTCCATATAGGTTCTTCCAATACGGTGAATTTTTTATATCATGTTTTTCATTCGTTGGATCTCCCATAAAAATTACAGATGCACTTGTTTCCTCTTGCTGGATATACTTATTTTGCATTTTATCAACTATTGAATTATATGTATCAATAACTATTCCTTCCAAAACAGCAATATATTCCTTTACAGCCATAAGATACACATTTTTATTTGTTTTGAGCAATCTTTCTATTTTATCTGGATCCGCATGTAGATATAAACCATACATCACATCCTCTATAGCTTTATAAAGATTAAGACTCGTCCCGTCAGACAGAATTACTTCCATATAATAATTATTAAGCTTCTCAAACTTTTCTCTAAGAATATTAATATTTTCTCCCACTTCTGGATACATCTTATCAATGGCATCAAATACATTACTCAAATATACATCTTCCCTGTTATAATCATATTTCCTAAGAATCATTAATTTAGTCTGTAACATAACATAAAAAGCTTCTGTATTTTCTTCACTCACTTCCTGATTCTTATAAAAATCATAAAATCTGATATATTCTTGTACAGTATATTCAAATCTCTTCAAAATCTGTTCTTCATCTATTTTCTTTACGCTGTTATTCTTCCCCATCCGTGCTTTCCTCTTCTTTAATAGCCCAGCTTTCATCTAAGAAATTAGGTATATCTTCTGGTTTTACAGCTTTATATCCTATTCCAAACATATTATCAGCACTTAAATGACCAAATCTAGGAAGTCCATTTGCTTCCTGACTTAATTTTTCAATCATCTTATTATTCTTTATTTTCTCTTCTATTTTCTTAGAAAAATAGACATTTTCTGTATGCTCAAAAATCAAATAATTTATGTACTGTAATACCTTTTCTTGTGAAGAAGAATTTATTTGGTGTCGTAACTGCCTATAAAGCTTATCTCTTTTATGATAAAATGCCAATACAACACTCTCATCTTCTAATGGAAACACTGCTATATGCATATATTGCATTCTGACAGATTCATCAAAATTATATATCTCATTGAGTATATTTCCCTCCATATCATATGGTAATACAATAGCACTTTGAGTTGCTATTGGCACTTTATATGGTAAGACTTTCCAAAACAAAATCTGGTATCCACCTGCTTTATTATTCTTCGCTATATCTTGATGAAATAAGACTTCCTCTTTATATTCTTTTTGATCCAAATTTTTTATTTTAGACAATTCATCTGGATTCTCATATGTTCCAAATTCTCGCTGTACCACCTGAATTAATTCTTGTTCATTCGCACGTTTATTTAACTGTAACAGCATATTTTTTACTGCAATTTCTGCAAGAATTTTATCTGTTGGCGGTTGTATTATATTATCTGGATTTTCATAATCCTGAAAGAATTTCGCATCGCATTCCCTACAAATATAATTAAATGTGCCAGATTTATTTACACCTCCATCCAAATCTACTACCCCTATATCAAATCCCATTGCCAATGATGCATGTAAAACTTTTCCCCTATCTGCAATCGGACGTAAACACATTTGTGGAACAGAATGAGAATTACAAAAACTACTTTGTTCTTTTCCACACAATATACATTTTGGGGGTTTTGCTTTTTTTCGTGCTTCAGAAAGCATTTTATTCACTTTTTTTCTAACTTCTATAATATCTGTACCTTCTGGAATATTATCAAATAAACTCATAATTACCACCCTAACATTCTACATTCCTTAAGTTTCTATAAGTTGATGGTAACATAGACAAATTAATTCATCAATAGAATTTCAAAACTATTAACTCTAACAATATTGTAATTTTATTTGATATAACTATCAAGGAAAACCGTAAGGTTCCGATTGTAGGATTAGGTCTTCTTTTGGATGCAGATCAGATTCCGATAGGCATGAAACTTTTTCCGGGAAACGAAAGTGAAAAGCCGGTGATCCGCAAGGTCATTGATGACCTTAAGCACAGAAGTTCCGTAACCGGCAGAACCATCCAGATTGCTGACAAAGGACTCAACTGCGCAGAAAATATAGCCAATGCGCTTAGGGCTGGTTATGGCTACATATTTTCAAAATCCGTAAAACAGCTTCCTGAAACAGAGAAAACCTGGGTGCTGCTTCAAAATGACTACAAAGATGTACTGGATAAAAATGGCAAGGTGAAATACCGCATCTTGCAAATGCCACGGGTCACGCCACCGTTATCAGACAGCGTGTTCTTCAGCACAAAGCCAGCCATACATGACTTTCCGTCATTCACTAGATACTCATGAACAGCTTTAAAGCCTTCCTTGCCATAGTAATCGTCTGCATTAATTACAATGAACGAAGTTTTAATTACGTCCTTCGCTGCAAGCACGGCCTGACCGGTCCCCACGGCTTTGTACGACCTGCCGGCAGAGTTCCCGGGATATCGTTAATATCCTGGAAAGCGTAGTCTACAGTTACATTATGAGAAGAGCAAATGGAGGCAATGCGATCACCGATGACCTCTTTGAACTCCTTCTCGATATCCTTGCGGATGATAAACACCACATGATTGAAGCCAGCCTCGATTGCATCATGGATCGAGTAGTCCATGATAATATGTCCAGCATCATCCACCGGCTCTAACTGCTTGATTCCTGTTCCAAAGCGGCTACCGATACCGGCTGCCATAATAAGTAATGTTGTTTTCATAACTTTTTCCTCTTACTAACTTTTATTCTACTGTCACACTCTTCGCCAGATTTCTTGGCTTATCCACATCCAGGCCCTTGGCTACAGACACATAGTAGCCGAGTAGCTGCAACGGAATCACTGCCAGGCTACCAACAAAGTGCTCGTCCACCTTTGGAACATAAACTGTGAAGTTTACCTGATCTTCGATTTCATACTTGCCATAAGTAGTGAGCCCCATCAGATAAGCACCACGGCTCTTGCACTCCAACATATTGCTGATAGTCTTTTCATAGAGTTCGCTCTGGGTCAGCACGCCGATGACCAGCGTTCCCTGCTCAATCAGACTAATAGTTCCGTGCTTCAGTTCGCCAGCTGCATATGCCTCCGAGTGAATGTAGCTGATTTCTTTCAGTTTCAAACTACCTTCCAAGCAGACAGCATAGTCAATGCCACGACCTACGAAGAACACATCGTGTGCATTGGCATACTTTGCTGCAAACCACTGAATGCGCTCTTTATCTTCCAAAGTTTTCTGCATCTTCTCCGGGAGAGTCAACAGTTCAGAAATATAGTAGCTGTACTGTTCTTCAGTGATTTTTTCTCTAACCTTCGCAAACTGAACCGCCAGACAGTACATGGCTGCCAGCTGTGCACTGTATGCCTTGGTCGTTGCAACAGAGATTTCTGGACCAGCAAGGGTGTAGAACACTTTGTCCGCTTCACGGGCAATACTGCTGCCTACCACATTGACGATTGCCATTGTGGTTATGCCTTTTTCTTTTGCAAGTCGCAGTGCAGCCAATGAATCTGCTGTCTCGCCAGACTGGCTGACAACGATTACAAGTGCCTTCTGATTGAGCGGCATCTTCCGATAACGGAACTCGGATGCGAGTTCCACACGCACTGGGATATCCGCTATATCTTCCAGCACATACTGAGCAGCCATGCCCACATGCCATGCAGAGCCACAGGCAACAATATAGATCTGCTCAAAGTTTTTAATTTCGTCCTCGGTGATCTCCACACCGGACAGATCGATAGCTCCATCTTTGATTACAGAATTCAGGGTATCTTGGACAGCTTTCGGCTGCTCATGGATCTCTTTCATCATGAAATGCTCAAAGCCGCCCTTTTCGGCTGCTTCTGCATCCCATTTGATCTCGGTGGTCTGCTTTTCGATTTCATCACCATTCAGATCATAAAAGTGAGCCTCACCCGGAACGAGCTTTGCGAACTCAAGGTTGCCAATGTAATACACGTTGCGAGTGTATTTCAGAATTGCTGGGACATCCGAAGCCACATAGGTCTCACCATCCGCAATACCGATAATCATCGGGCTATCCTTACGCGCCACCCAGATCTCGCCCGGATAATCCCGGAACATCAGCTCAAGAGCGTAGGAACCACGGACACGCACCATCGTCTTAGCGATGGCATCAATAGGACCGAGGTTGTACTTTTTATAATAGTAGTCCACCAGCTTGATGACCACTTCCGTATCCGTCTGACTATAGAATGTATAACCGTGCTTCAGCAGCTTTTCTTTCAGTTCGGTATAGTTCTCGATGATGCCGTTATGTACGCCAACGACCTCAGACTCCACTGTGCCGGAACCAGAACGGGTACAGTTACCTGAAACATGCGGATGTGCATTGGTTTGGCTCGGCTCACCGTGGGTCGCCCAACGAGTATGACCAATACCACAGGTTCCTTTCAATGCCTTGCCGCCATCTGTTTTCTCGATCAGATTGGACAGGCGTCCCTTCGCTTTCACGACCTGTGCCAGATTTTCTCCGTCACGGACAGCCAGTCCGGCCGAGTCATATCCTCTATACTCCAGTTTAGACAGGCCATCCAGCAGGATCGGTGCCGCCTGTCGATTTCCTGTAAATCCAACGATTCCACACATAGGTTTTGCCTCTCCTATTATTCATTTTTCTATGATACTTTTCCACTTACACAAAACGACTCCGGACACTGCCAGAGTCGTCATTGACTTTATACCTTATATCCCTTTTCGCAGATCACATTGACCACTTCATCAACATACTTCTGGCAGGTATCATGGTCAGGTGCTTCCACCATCACACGAACGACCGGCTCAGTGCCGGACTCACGAACCAGAATACGGCCGGTATCGCCCAGTGCCTCAGCAACCTTAGACACGGCTTCCTGCACAGCAGGATCATTCTGTGCAGTCTTCTTATCGGTCACACGAACATTCTCCAACACCTGCGGATAGATCTTCAGCGGTGCCGCCAACTCGCTCATTGGCTTCTTCTTAGCCAGCATGACTTCCATCATCTTCAAACTGGTTAAGATACCATCGCCGGTGCTGGCATATTTGGAGAAGATGATATGACCACTCTGCTCACCACCGATACGACAGCCGTTTTTCGCCATGTACTCGTATACGTACTTGTCGCCCACAGCAGTCTTGGCGTAACCGATACCTTGCTCATCAAACGCTTTGTACAGACCAAAGTTAGACATGACAGTCGTAACCACAGTATTGGTCAACAGCTTGCCACGCTCTTTCATATAGCAGCCATAGATATACAGGATATGGTCGCCAGTGATGACATTACCCTTCTCGTCCACGCACAGGCAGCGGTCGGCGTCACCATCGTAGGCAAAGCCGACATCCAAGCCCTTCTCCACTACGAACTTCTGCAGACCCTCGATGTGGGTGGAGCCAGCATTGTTGTTGATATTCAGACCGTTCGGCTTGTTATTGATAACGTAGGTATCTGCACCCAGAGCATCGAAAACGCTCTTAGCGATATTCCAGCTGGAACCATTGGCGCAGTCCAGGCCGACCTTGACACCTTTGAAGGAATAGATACCCAGAGAGATCAGATAACCCATGTAACGGTTGCGTCCGGCCACATAATCCACAGTGCAGCCGATATGCTCACGATGAGCGAAAGGCAGCTCCGGCCAGTCCTTATCAAAGACATGGAGTTTGCCGTCAATATAGTCCTCCACCAGCAGCAGGGTCTCCTCGGGCATTTTTTCACCGTAGCAGTCGATCAGTTTGATTCCGTTGTCGTAGTAGGGGTTGTGGCTGGCAGAGATCATGATGCCGCAGTCAAAATCGTCCGAGCGGACGATATACGACACGCTCGGCGTCGTCGTGACGTGCATAAGATAGGCGTCCGCGCCCGAGGCCGTCAGGCCAGCGGACAGGGCATTTTCAAACATATAGCTGGATCTGCGGGTATCTTTGCCGATCACGACCGAGCACTTGTGCTCCCGACCGTAATACCAGCCGAGAAACCGGCCGATCCGGTAGGCGTGTTCCACGGTCAGGTCAACGTTGGCCTCGCCGCGGAAGCCGTCGGTACCGAAATATTTGGACATGAATGCTTTCCTCCGATCAAAATCACCCGCAAAATACAGCAGGCAACTATTTATTATAACTGCGCAGCAGCGGCTTCGTCAAGATAAACCTCAACATCCGTGTGCAGCTGCAGGAATGACGCGGGGGTAAACGTCTCAGGGCTGCCGGTGAGCGTGGCGTTGACCGCCTTCGCGCAGCGCGCGCCGAAGG
>OHZJ01000083.1_pt1 | contig 50813 bp, 49 predicted proteins | sample 1580411 | NCBI WGS metagenome assembly OHZJ01 (sample SAMEA3882519, study PRJEB24775) | human gut metagenome | biome: human-associated habitat; feature: intestine environment; material: feces | place: Netherlands | collected 2009/2010 | reverse complement strand
ACGGAGGAGCGTTCTATGACTATCTCATAAAAAAGGGATACAACAAGAAATATAAGATTGTCTGGATGCTCAACAACCCGAAACCCAATGACCTTCCAGAAAATGTGGAGGGATATTACATCTATAAGCCAAGTTTTAGGAAGGCATACCACCTTTGCACAGCAAAGTATCTTCTATCGTGCCATTTCATCTATGGGAGTGTGCGAGAGGGGCAGAAGTCGGGGTATTTGACGCACGGTTCGATATCACTTAAGAAAACCTCAGGGAACATTAATTTGCCTGATGAGATTAACTTCGTCCTGACACCATCCGAGTTTATAGCGCCTATTGTAGCCGATAATTTTGGAATTCCATACCCGGACAAACGGCAAATAATCATCGGTTTTCCTGTGCATGACACATTTTACAATGATGTACCGGGCGACCTGGGAAAAGTTACAGGCAATAAGTACAATAAAACCATATTATGGATGCCTACGTTTCGTAAATCAATGGACTTGAACCGTGATGACTCCAATGGCGAGCTTCCCCTTGGTGTGCCGATTTTGAGAGATATGGAATCGTGTAAAGCACTCAATGATTTTCTTGAAAGGGAGAACGCATTACTTATAGTCAAGATTCATCCTATGCAGGACCTTTCAACGATTAAGATTCAGGGGATGTCCAATATTGTTGTTTTAGACAGAAACTCTATTAAGAGATTAGATGTAGATAATTTTCGCCTGATGAAAGACGTTGATGCTTTAATAAGCGATTATTCATCTTCATCTTATGAATTTCTCCACGCTGACAAACCGATTGGATTTACGATTGACGATGTTAAAGATTTTAAGCTGGAAATGAACTTCTCGGATCCTGAGAATTATATGCCAGGACATATTATTCATAATCAGAAAGAATTCATACAGTTTATTGAAGATGTAGTGGAAGGGAAAGACCCGTATGCCGCAGACAGAAAACGGGTGTTTGACTTGTTCTTTAAATTCCATGATGGGAATAGTTGCCAGAGATTGACAGAGTATTTGGGCTTAAAAGTGGACTGAAAAGCAGAAAAAATTCAAACACATACCATCTGCCGTAAGGAAGGAGATAATGCAGTATGACTGTAGCAGTGATTATCGCTGGAGGTTCTGGACACCGTATGGGACAGGACATTCCGAAGCAATTCATCAATGTATATGACAAGCCGGTATTAATTTACACGCTTGAGGGCTTTCAGAAACATCCGCAGATTGATGCCATAGAAGTTGTGTGTATTGATGGCTGGCACGATGTTGTCTGGGCTTATGCGAAACAGTTTAATATTACAAAGCTGAAGTGGATTGTCTCTGGAGGGAGTACCGGCCAAGAGTCCATCAGGAATGGTGTGTTCCATCTTGAAGGGAAATGTAGCGGGGATGACATCATTATTATTCATGATGGAATCAGGCCACTTGTCGATGAGACGGTTCTATCCGATGTGATTGTTAAATGTCAACAATATGGGAATGCGGTTACCTCAATGCCGTACAACGAGCAGATTTTCGTTGTAAGTAAGGATGATGAAACTACGACAACACAGTATATTCCACGCGAAACACTGAGAAGGGTTTCTACTCCACAGGCATACAAGTTTGGGCTTTTAGACAGCAAGTACCATGAGGCATTTGAGAAAGAGATCGGAATCTATGGATCTTCTTATACTAACACTATGATGGTGGAGCTAGGCGAGAGGCTACATTTTGCAGCGGGGTCAGACAAGAATATTAAGCTTACGACCAAGGATGATTTAGAGATGTTCAAATCTTATCTAAAGTCGGGCAAGGATAATTGGTTGAAATAAGTGCGCGGGAGGAATTAATAAAGTGGAAAAGATAAGCGCGGAAGATTTTAAGAATATCTCTTTTGATATGTTAAAACATTTTGCAGGACTGTGCGAAAAACATAATTTAAGATACGTTTTGGACTATGGCACATTATTAGGTGCAATTCGCCATGGAGATTTCATCCCTTGGGATGACGATATTGATGTTACTATGCCTCGGGAAGATTACAACAAATTAGGCGAAATCACGAAAACAAATCCCCGATCCCTTGGTGAGTATTATAGGTTGGCATCATATGATAACGAGTACTCTGTCCATAAAGCCTATTATAATATTGTTGATATAAGAACTATTACTGTAAGTCCATATCGGATGAAAAGATATTATTATCCGATTTGGATTGATGTGTTTCCAATGGATATTATGCCTGATGATAATGCACAGGCAGACCAGATATATAATGAATGTGCTGAATTGGCTCATGCCGCACAAGCTTGTGTGAATGCAGGATATGGCAGGTTAAAATATTTTCGTAGATTTAAAAATTTGATTAATATGCATAATCAATTAGCCATGTTTAAAGAATTGGACAGATTAGCTCAAAGCATTAAGATGGGGGGGCGCTTGACTCAGTACTTGTGTCCTGACGGGGTAATAGATGATATTTCCTATTTTTCCTATTACGAAGATTTTATTCCTTGGAAATTTCGGGATACTAATTTCAGAGTTCCAAGAAATTATGATGAACGGTTAACCTGTGTGTATGGTGACTACATGACTCTTCCTCCAGTTGAAAAAAGGGTGTCACATGTCACAGAAGCGTATTGGAAATAAATGGAAATGATGGTTAAGCTTTGTGAGGAGAAAAATAAATGAATTTTTTAGAGAACGAACTTTACAAAGAGGATATAGACTATGTCGCAAGTTCGAATTTGCCGTGGGATAAGCTGCAGAGTGGATTAATAGCGAGTTGTTTTATTGACGTGCTAATGGAAAAGAATCAGCAGGGGCTTGACTGCAAAATCTATGCTCTAGGGCGAAATATAGAAAAAGCAAAAACTAGATTCACTCCATACTGGGATAATTCTCTTTTTGACTTTATATCTCATGACATCAATACTCCGCTTGAGTTAACTGACGAAAAGATTGATTATGTTCTCCACATGGCGAGTAATACGCATCCGGTAGCGTATTCAACAGATCCCATCGGTACCGTGACGACTAATATCATTGGCACAAACCATATGCTTGATTTTGCGGTGAAGCATAATGCAATCCGGTTTGCCTTTGCATCTTCCAATGAAATCTACGGAGAGAACCGCGGTGATGCTGAGTTCTTTGATGAGCATTATTGTGGATATATCGACTCGAATACTATGCGGGCAGGGTACCCGGAGAGCAAACGCTGTGGCGAGGCATTGTGCCAGGCTTATAAGAAACAGAAAAACTTGGACATCGTTATCCCGCGTTTTACACGTTCTTATGGGCCTTCCATGCTGATGACGGACACAAAGGCTATATCACAGTTTATCCGTAAGGGAATCGCAGGAGAGGATATTGTTCTTAAAAGTGCTGGAACACAGTACTATTCCTATACCTATGTTGCTGATGCGATTGCTGGTTTGCTCACAGTGCTTTTGAAAGGTGTGAACGGAGAGGCCTATAACATAGCCGATGAGCCGGGAGATATCATGCTGAAAGACCTTGCTGTAGCAATCGCAGAAGTGAGCGGCACTAAGGTGGTGTTTGAACTTCCTGATGATGTAGAGAAAGCCGGATATAGTACGGCCACAAAGGCGCGTCTTGACGGTAGTAAGCTCAAGAAACTCGGATGGACTATGAAGTATGATGTAAAGAGCGGTATACAGAGGACCGTGGAAATCCTTTCAGCTTTTTGAAGCATAAAAACAGTGAAAAAATAGCATGAAATTCATCTTTTGACCTGATACATCAAACATTGATGAAGTGACAAATCAGGGTTCCTTGATTGATGAGCTTTTTAATATGTTTAGCCGTAAGGTATGAGCGAGCACTCTGGAAAATTCGGATTTTATTTTTTATGGGGATGTTTTATGGGGATGTTCAAAAAAGAAGGCGTAATTTTGCCATTTTTATTGCCTGCGGGTTTACGAAATTAAAGGAGCAGATTGCTCATGAACAAACAAGAATGTGATATTATGAACACTTTGGCCTCAGAACCGTTTATTAATCAAAGAATTCTTGCTGAGTTATCCGGTCACTCACTCGGTGTAGTAAATCACTCGATTAAAGAATTCAGATAAAAAGCATTCTACAATCAGCAGAGATTATGAATACAAACGTTTAGGTACTCTTTCATTACTGACTGCAATTGATCTCCAAACAGGAGAAGCAATTCCACTTGTAAGAGATAAACACAGCAGTAAGGAGTATATTGAATTTTTGGAGCTATTAGATGACAAGTATCCAAAAGAGGATAAAATCCGCATAGTACTTGATAATCTTAAAGTCCATACATCTGAAGCGACCAGAAAATACCTTGCTACAGTATCGGGAAGATTTGAATATAAAACAAAATATTATATACTGGAAAGTACTGCGGCGCTTGCGATGCGATGCAATTCAATCATATTGGTGGTGGTGCTCCCGAACATCAGCAAGATTGTGTTGATAGCTTCGCAAAGAGAGAGTTATTATCAAGACGAATAAGGTTGATGAGATATTAGAATATAGCAATGCGGATAGGAGTATTAATTGTCTATCTGCTGAAAAAAGGAGCAAAAATATTATGAACGTAGCAGTAATTATCGCCGGAGGCTCCGGCCACCGTATGGGGCAGGACATTCCGAAGCAGTTTATCAATGTGTACGATAAACCTGTGCTGATCTATACACTGGAGGGATTCCAGAAACATCCGAAGATTGATGCCATTGAAGTTGTCTGCATTGACGGATGGCATGATGTGGTGTGGGCATACGCGAAGCAGTTTAATATCACTAAGCTCAAATGGATTGTTTCCGGTGGCGCTTCTGGTCAGGAATCCATCAGAAACGGCGTATATAACCTTGAGGGTAAGTGCGCTGATGATGATATCGTTATTATCCATGACGGTATCCGTCCGCTTGTTGATGAGACTGTGCTTTCTGATGTGATTGTTAAATGCCAGCAGTATGGCAATGCGGTTACATCTATGCCATACAATGAGCAGATTTTCGTTGTGAGTAAGGACGATGAGACAACGACTACGCAGTACATTCCGCGTGAAACGCTGCGTAGAGTTTCCACCCCGCAGGCGTATAAGTTTGGTCTTGTTGATAGCAAGTACCATGAGGCTTTCGAGAAAGAAATTGGAATATACGGCTCGTCATATACCAACACGATGATGGTTGAACTTGGCGAAACGCTGCACTTCGCAGCCGGCTCGGATAAGAACATTAAGCTGACAACAAAGGATGATCTTGAGATGTTTAAGTCTTATTTGAAATCGGACAAGGATAACTGGCTGAAATAATCGGAAAAGTGTATGAAGGGAAATGCTGTGGTGAGTACAATGAATTTTTTAGAGAATGATTTATATAAAGAGGATATCGCCTATGTAGCAGGGTTGAACTGTCTTGGCATATGCTGCAGAATAAATCTATTTTAATTTCTGGTGCAAGCGGATTGATTGCAAGCTGTTTTATTGATGTACTTATGCGGAAAAATCAAGACGGACTTAATTGTAAGGTATATGCGCTCGGACGAAATGTAGAGAAAGCAAAGAATCGCTTTAGTCCATACTGGGAGAGCAACCTCTTTGATTTCATTAGTCATGACATCAATACTCCGTTGGAAATGGATACCGACACTGTGGACTATGTTATTCATATGGCGAGCGACACCCATCCTGTGGCATATGCGACTGATCCAATCGGCACGGTAACCACAAACATCATCGGCACCTATAACATGTTAGATTTTACGGTTGAGCATAAGGCAGTACGTTTTGCATTCACTTCATCTAACGAAATATATGGGGAAAACCGTGGCGATGCTGAGTTCTTTGACGAGCATTACTGTGGTTATATTGACTCCAACACAATGCGCGCTGGATATCCAGAAAGCAAACGCTGCGGTGAGGCATTATGCTAGGCCTATAAGAAGCAAAAGAACCTCGACATCGTGATTCCACGCTTCACTCGATCGTATGGACCGTCTATGTTGATGACGGACACAAAGGCAATTTCCCAGTTTATCAGAAAAGGCATCGCCGGAGAGGATATTGTTCTTAAGAGCGCAGGTACACAGTATTATTCCTATACATATGTGGCGGATGCCGTTGCCGGACTGCTGACTGTTCTATTGAAAGGTGAGAATGGCGAAGCCTACAATATTGCAGATGAGCCTGGCGATATTATGCTGAAGGATCTGGCTGCGGCTATTGCCGAGGTCAGTGGAACAAAGGTTGTATTTGAACTGCCGGATGATGTTGAGAAAGCCGGATATAGTACAGCAACAAAAGCAAGGTTAGATGGAAGCAAGCTGAAGCAGCTGGGTTGGACAATGGAATATGATGTAAAGAGCGGTATTGGTAGGACGATTGAAATTTTGAAGGGCTAAATGAGTTGCGACTTGTTTTTACTCACATCCACGCCTTGCCTTGTCATCTGAGTATTGATAGTAGAACCCTCACAGATTGATGAATTATGAGGTAAACCATTTTGGCAGTAAATACAGAAGATTTCAAAATTTATTATAATACAGTCCGGGAAGCGGTTCGAGACGGCGCATTTAGGCCGACAGATGTTGCGCCGGATTCATGCTATTATCATTACACATCTTTAGATGTACTGATGAAGATAATTTCTAATCATGAACTGTGAGCTACGGATGCAAAATATTTGAACGATGAAGAAGAATTTCAGCATGTTCTGCCAATCTTGAAAAGGGCTCTTGATACTCGGTTTGGCTATCAAGACGCAGGCTTCGTAAGATTCCGTGAGGGGTTTAGTAAATATATAAACGGTACCAGTGGAAATGTCAGTGGCATGGCTAATACTGGTGGCTATGGAAGTGGCGGCACAACCACAAATGCCAGCGATTATATCAGTGGCAATGTATGGCAGAACATGACCGAACTGTTTGGCGAGAGCTTTGTTATTTGTTTTTCTACAGAGCGGGATAATCTTACGTTGTGGTCTGAGTTCGCCAATCAGGGATGCTACCTGGAGTTAAATCTTTGGAATATTCTTAACACCTTTGAGTACCGATGTTTACGTACTTACCTTAGACATATAAAAAAAGCTTGAAAAAGCCATAGATGTATTGTATAATCGAAAACAAAAGTTCATGAAAAATGAAAGAAGGATGTATATGAACAACCTAAAACAAGATATATTGAACAATCTAATAAAAGAACCCTTCATCAATCAGCGAATCCTTGCCGCGCAGACCGGATATTCGCTTGGAATCGTCAATCGTTCGATCAAGGAGCTGATTTCAGAAGGTTATCTGGATGAAGAAATCCGTCCGACGGAAAAGGCACTGCGTGAGGCAAAAGAAAAAGCGCCGAAAAACGCCATTATCCTTGCCGCCGGATTTGGTATGCGGATGGTTCCGATTAACACAGAGACACCGAAAGGACTTCTGGAAATTAAGGGAGAGCGGCTGATAGAGCGCACAATCCGTCAGCTTCATGAAGTCGGCATTACAGAGATCTACGTCGTTGTCGGATTTATGAAAGAGCAGTATGAATATCTGATCGATGAGTACGGTGTAGACCTGATTGTTGCCCCGGATTATGCAACAAAAAACAATCTGCATTCCCTGAAAACGGCGGCAGATCATTTATCAAACAGCTACATCATTCCATGTGATATCTGGTGTGAAAAGAATCCATACAGCAGAAACGAATTATACTCCTGGTACATGGTCAGCGATCTGGTGGATGATGACAGTACCGTCCGTGTAAACCGGAAGCAGGAGCTGGTCGTACAGAAAGAACAGGCAGGCGGAAACGCGATGATCGGCATCTGTTATCTGCTGGAAGCAGAAGCGGAGATCGTGCGGGAGCGTCTGGAAGAACTGGGAAGAGATTCCCGATACGATGGAGCGTTCTGGGAGGAAACCTTATATCAGAAAGACAGAATGATTGTGACAGCACGCGTTGTACATGCCGCAGATGCTGTAGAAATCAACACATACGAGCAGCTGCGCGAGATTGACAGCGATTCCAGCCAGCTGCAGAACGATGCCATTCAGGTGATCTGCCAGGCACTTGGTGCGCGGCCGGATGAGGTGACGAATATTACCGTCCTGAAAAAAGGCATGACAAACCGATCATTTTTATTCTCCTGCAAAGACAAAAAATACATTATGCGGATTCCGGGAGAAGGAACGGATCAGCTGATCAACCGCCGGCAGGAAGCAGCCGTCTATCAGACCATTGCCGGACGGAAGATCTGTGATGAGATTGCCTATATTAACCCGGAAAACGGCTACAAAATCACAGAATATCTCGAAGGTGCGCGGGTCTGCAATGCAGAAAATGAGGAAGATCTTCAGAAATGCATGAAGAAACTGCGGGAGTTTCACGGTCAGAAATTAAAAGTGGATCATTCCTTCGAACTGTTCGGACAGATGGAATACTACGAAAGTCTCTGGGAAGGAACACCGTCGGCATATAAAGATTACGAAAAGACGAAAGAGCATGTGCTTCAGCTAAAGGATTACATCGAAGCAAACGCCGGAGAGCAGGTACTCACCCACATCGATGCCGTGCCGGACAACTTTCTGTTTGTGAAAGAAAACGGAAAAGAGGAGATCCGCCTGATTGACTGGGAATACGCCGGAATGCAGGATCCGCATGTGGATATCGCAATGTTCTGTATCTATTCTCTCTACAAAAAAGAGCAGGTGGATCATCTGATTGATCTTTATTTTGAAGGAAACTGTGACGACAGGACACGCATAAAAATCTACTGCTACATCGCAGTCTGCGGCCTGCTCTGGAGCAACTGGTGCGAGTATAAACGGAAATTAGGCGTAGAATTCGGGGAATATTCCCTGCGGCAGTACCGCTACGCAAAAGATTATTACAAAATAGTCCAGCAGGAACTGGGAGAGGAAGGAAAAGAAACATGTATAAAGTAGAACGTGCCATTATTATGGCGGCAGGCCTGGGAAACCGGATGAAGCCGGTAACGTTAAAAACGCCGAAGCCGCTGGTCCGGGTAAACGGTGTGCGGATGATCGATACCGTCATCGACGGGCTGCACAAAAACGGAATTACAGAGATTTACGTGGTAGTCGGCTACCTCAAAGAACAGTTCCAGACACTGGAAGAGGAGTATCCGGGTCTGAAACTGATCGACAATCCGTGGTACGATACCTGCAACAACATCGCATCGCTGTATGTGGCGCGGAAACATCTGGAAAATGCCATTATTCTCGACGGCGACCAGATCATTTATCACCCGGAAATTCTGTCTCCGGAGTTTGAGCGGTCCGGTTACAACAGCGTGTGGACAGATGAGGAGACCGACGAGTGGCTGCAGACCGTGGAAAACGGCATCGTAACAGGCTGCAGCAGAACCGGCGGAAAGGGCGGCTGGCAGCTCTACAGTATTTCCCGATGGACAGCGGAAGATGGAAAGCGGTTAAAAGGCCATCTGGAGCAGGAGTTTGAGGAAAAGAAAAACCGCCAGATTTACTGGGATGATGTGGCAATGTTCTGTTACCCCAAAGAGTATCAGCTTGGCATCCGGCCAATGAAGGCGGATGATATCATAGAGGTAGATAATTTCAGCGAACTCGTTGCACTGGATGCATCGTATGCGGATTACGCAGAAAGGGAAGAAAATGAACAGTAAAAACCAACAGAAGAAAAAAGAAATCGACTGGATGATCACACTGGTGCCGCTGGCACTGATTATTGGGCTCTGCATCGTGTTTTTCTTTGCACCTGAGCAGTCAAATATGGTACTTGGCCAGATTCGGTTTCTGTTTGGAGATACCTTTGGAACGTATTACCTGGTGATTGGACTCGGCATTTTCTTTTTATCCCTGTTTCTGGCAGGCTCTAAATATGGAAATATTGTGCTCGGAAAACCGGATGAGAAACCGAAATATTCCTTCTTTGCCTGGGGATGCATGATGTTTACCTGCGGTCTGGCAGCGGATATTCTGTTTTATTCGTTCTCCGAGTGGATCCTGTACGCAACAGATCCCCACATCGCAGAACTTGGCAGCATTCAGGACTGGGCGGGCGTATTTCCTTTGTTTCACTGGAGCTTTATCCCGTGGGGATTCTATCTGGTGCTGGCTGTTGCGTTTGGCTTTATGCTTCACGTAAGAAAACGAAACCGTCAGAAATACAGCGAGGCGTGCCGTCCGATTCTGGGAAAACAGACGGACGGAATCGGCGGACGTCTGATCGACCTGCTGGCTGTCTTTGCACTGCTTGCCGGAACGGCCACCACCTTCAGCGTGGCAACTCCGCTGATGGCAGAAATCATCGGTGAACTGTTCCATATGGAAGTCAGCAGAACCGCGATCAATATCATCATTCTTCTGATCACCTGCTGTGTCTATACGTATTCTCTGCTTCATGGATTTAAGGGAATCAGCATTCTGGCAAAGGTGTGCATTTATCTGTTTTTCGGACTGCTTGCTTTCGTTCTTCTGTTTGGCGGAGAGACGCGGTATATTATTGAAACCGGATTTTCTTCTCTTGGAAAAATGATCCAGAACTTTATCGGGTTATCAACGTATACGGATCCGATGCGTACGACAAGCTTCCCGCAGAACTGGACCATTTACTACTGGGCATACTGGATGGTATGGTGCGTGGCAGCACCGTTCTTCATTGGAAGTATCTCGCGCGGAAGAACCGTGCGCCAGACGATTCTCGGCGGATACGGTTTTGGTGTGGGATCCACGCTTGTCAGCTTTATTATTCTTGGAAATTATTCCATGGGAAAGCAGATTTCAGGTGCAGTAGACTTCATTTCGCAGTATAATGAAAGCGGAGACTTATATCATCTGATCGTGTCGATGATCAAAACTATGCCGTGTGCACAGCTGGTCATGGTGATCGTACTGATTTCTATGGTCGCTTTTTATGCGACCTCGTTTGACTCCATTGCCCTGACGGCATCGTGCTACAGCTACCGGAAACTGGAAGACGGCGAAGAGCCGGCAAAAGGAATTCAGCTGATGTGGTGTATCCTGCTGATCCTGCTTCCGATTGCACTTCTCTTTGCAGAGAGTTCCATGAACAGTCTGCAGTCTGTAAGTATCGTAGCGGCATTTCCGATCGGCATTGTGATCGTGATGATTGCGGTCAGCTTCTTAAAAGATGCAAAACAGTATTTAGAAGAACTGCAGGGAGGAAAAGCGCATGGAGAGGAGAAAAAAGAGAATCGTTAAACTGACAGCGTTTTTGTTTCTGCTTGCGGCATCCATTTTTGTGATGCCGCAAAAGGCGTTTGCGGACGAAAATGAGGATGTCACATTGCCGACGGGCGATATTATAGCAAGACCAGAAAATAACGCAAAAAAGGCAGTGCGGCAGGGCGCGAATTACAAGGAACGGATTTGAAGGCGTACCGGGGTACGACGAAAATCTGTGACGCAGTAATTCACGTTCTGCAGTGCTGAATTTTTTGCATTATTTTCTGGAATTGCTATAAACCCATGGAACCACAGCAGGATGAGTCCGGGATTGATACATATGGGGCCGATGAAGGCGATGAGTTCAGTGGAACGGAGTATGAATTGTATACGGTTCTGGAGAATCGTGTGAAAGAAGCAATGCTGGCTGGAAATGAATGGGTATCCATTAAAGATTTAAAAATAAGAAGGGATACCTATGACTTAAGCTTTTATTATGGCTATTCGCCGTATTTTCCGAGTGATACATATAATAGAATCATTGCCTGGTATGGTGATGCATATTATACAGGTTTGCGAATTTCATCCTAGTACCAGACACCGTTTTCATCTCTGTAACTTACATTACCGTCATCATCGGTATTCCAGCCTGGAGTAAAATCGTCCTGGGTTGAAACATCAGATGCATCGGAAATGTCGTCAGAAGCAGTTTCTGCAGAAGCATTTTCAATCTCTGTGCTTTCCGAAAAAGCAGTTTCTGCAGTGTCTGTGTCAGAAGATTAAAGTATAAAATTTTATGCACAGAAAGTCAGAGAAAGGATAGCCTTTCAGCACAGAAAGTAGTATAATGAAGATACCATATTATAAGGAAAAGGGGTGAATGGAGATGGAGGTGAATAAAATATTTTTAATGAAAATTCGACCCTTTTAAAACAAGCACAAAAAATGAGGTAAGGGATATGCAGAAAATAAAAAAATATTTTCAAACGACTATCATTGCATTGATGGCACTTGTAATGATGGTGATTTTGACACCGCTTCAGGCGAAAGCAGGAACGGCGGGACACTCCGCAGATGATGCCATCAACTGGGTCAAATCCAAAGTGGGAACAGGACTGGATTATGACGGCGCCTATGGAAATCAGTGTGTTGATCTGATTTGTTATTACTATCAGTATCTTGGTCAGAGATCCCCTGGCGGAAACGGATGCGATTACGCATGGAATGCCCTGCCGTCCGGATGGCAGAGAATTCAGGGTGCACAGCCGCAGAAAGGCGATATTCTGGTGTACTCCGGAAACTCGTCTAATCGTTACGGTCATGTAGCGATTTATGCAGCGGACAGAGAAACATATCATCAGAATTTTAACTCTCATCCATATGTAGAAAAAGTTACTTATAAATACAATGGATTAAGCAATCCCTACTGGGGGGTTATTCGACCGGATTTCAGTACACAGCCGTCAAATAATTTCACTTCGGTTAATGCGTCCGAGATCACTACATCCAGTGCAAAATTAACAGCAACAACAAGCCTGACATATGTTAGCGAGTGCGGATATTATATTGGAACAAATCCAAATGCGATGAACCTTGGGGAAAAAGAAAATCCAAATGCGAATACCTTAAATATCTGGTACACAGCAGGGAATTTAAAAGCAGGAACGACGTATTATTATCAGTTTTATTATATTTCCGGTGGAAATGTTCTCTGGAGTGAGAAAAAGTCATTTACTACACAGGGGATTAACTTAACAGGCTTAAATCTTAGTGCTACAGCCTTAGATCTGAAAGTGGGAGATACGGCAAAATTGACAGTAAGTTATAATCCTGCAAATGCAACAAATGTAAAGAGTGTGACTTTTAAATCAGAGAATGAGAAAGTAGCAACCGTAGATGCGACCGGTATGATTAAAGCAGTGGCAACTGGTAAAACCAGGATTTCTGTAACAGAGACAGCGACTGGTATTAGTGCAAGCTGTACGGTGAATGTAACAGCAAAAGAAGGCTGGAAGAAGAACAGCAAAGGCTGGTGGTATCAGAACGCGGATGGAAGTTATCCAAAGAATCAGTGGAAAACAATCGGAAACAAATGGTACCATTTTGATGCAAATGGCTATATGCAGACTGGCTGGCTGCAGCTTGGAAATACCTGGTATTATCTGAAATCCAGCGGAGAGATGGCAACTGGCTGGCTGCAGCTTGGAAACACCTGGTATTATTTAAAATCCTCCGGTGCAATGGCTGTCAATGAATGGGTTGACAATGGAAAGAGCTATGTAGATGCCAATGGAAAATATGTACCGGGTCAGAAGAAGTATACAGAAGGCTGGAAGAAAGACGGCAAAGGCTGGTGGTATCAGAATGCAGATGGAAGTTATCCAAAGAACCAGTGGAAAAAGATCGCAGGAAGCTGGTATCATTTTGATGCAAAAGGCTATATGCAGACCGGCTGGTATAGAGAAGGATCGAATGTCTACTATCTGAAAGCTGATGGAAAAATGGCAGCAAATGAATGGGTAGAAAATGGTAAATATTACATTGATGCGAATGGACATTGGGTATAAAAGATAAAAAACAGTGAAGATCCCCCGCGATGGAACGGAAGCGTTCCACCGTGGGGGTTTTTAATGGATCTTTCTCTTGCACTCCATCCCCTTTTGTGTTACCATAAAACACGCAAATAACCCAAACAGCAAGGAGAATGTTTACATGAACATTACCTCAAAATACCGTTCTCTCTCCGTTCAGGCGAAGGCGGCGCTCTGGTTTACGATCTGCAGTTTCTTACAGAAGGGCATTTCGTTCATCACAGTTCCGATTTTCACGCGTCTGATGAGCACCGAGGAGTACGGAACCTATACGGTTTATCTGTCCTGGCTGCAGATTTTGACGATTATGACATCGCTGTACCTGTTTAATGGTGTTTACGACAATGCGATGGCAAAGTATGAGAAGCAGCGGGATGAATATACATCTACAATGCAGGGACTGACGCTTGCGATTACGGGTGCAGTTTTTGCATTGTATTGTTTTACATCGGGTTTCTGGGAGAAGATTTTAAATCTGCCGAAATCCATGATTTTGCTGATGTTTCTGGAAGCGCTGCTGAGTCCGGCGCTTTCTTACTGGTCGGGGCGGCAGCGGTTTGAGTATCGGTACCGGATTCTGGTCTGTGTGACGATTCTGCAGGCGCTGATGAACCCGATCGCGAGCCTGGTGCTGATCCGCATCAACGGCGGTACGGCCATGATGCGTATCCTGGGTATCGTCGGGGTGCAGGTCTGCATCTGTGTGCCGATTATTGTGTTCCAGTTCTGCAAAGGAAAAGAGTTCTTTTCGAAGGAATACTGGGGCTACGCACTGCGGATCGGAATTCCGATTGTGCCGCATTATCTGTCCGGCATTATTCTGAACCAGGGCGACCGGATCATGATCGACAAGATGGTCGGAAAGACGGAAGTTGCGCTGTACGGACTGGCGTACAGTATCGGTATGCTGGTGCAGCTTTTCATCAGTGGTATGAACAGTGCGCTGACGCCGTGGATGTACAGCAAGATCAAAAAGGGCGACATCCGCTCGATGCGGAAGGTGCTGCAGCTGCTTGGCATTGTAGTGGTCGGCATAGCCGTGGCACTGATGCTGATCAGCCCGGAGCTGGTGCTGATTTTCGGATCACCGAAGTACCGCGAGGCGGTGTACGTCATTCCGCCGGTGGCAGCGAGTGTGTTCTTTATCTTTATTTATAATATTCTCTCGATGCCGCAGTTCTATTATGAAAAAACACAGTTTCTGATGGCAGCGTCCATGGCGGCGGCGGGAGCGAATGTGGTGCTGAATTTTATTTTCATCCGCCTGTTCGGCTATATTGCGGCCGGTTACACGACGCTGGCATGCTATATGCTGTATTCGGTCGGTCATTATATTGTGAGCAAACGGATTCTGGTAAAAGAAGGAATCCAGGAAAATCTGATGAATCCAGGATTTCTTGTGGCGTGCGCCGTTTTTCTGATTGGAGCAAGCATCATCTGCAATCTGATTTTCCCGTACAGGATCCTGCGTTACGCGATTATGCTCGCAAGTGCAGGGCTGGTCTTTTGGAAGAAAGAACTGCTGCTGAAGACGATGGCGGATATCCGGAAAAAATAAAAAGTGGGGGAGGATTTGAAACGGATGTTCAGAGACTCCCCGTTTTTATGCGTTTTTTCTTGACAGTCACAGAAAAAACGATACAATGAAAGAATGAAGAAAAGTAAGGCATTTTAATTAGAAAAGGAAAAATTACATGAGTACCAGTATTTCAATAAAAGAACTAAAAGAGCTCGATCCGTCAAGCTATCAGATCGTCGATATCCGCGATGCGGTAGAGATCTCCCACGGCGCGATTCCGGGAGCGCTTGTGATGAAGACAGAAGAAATCGAGACAAGTGATGCGATTGACCGGAGCAAAAAGACGATTATCTGCTGCAGCCGCGGCCGGTTCAGTGTCGCAGCGGCGGAAGAATTACAGGAAAAGGGCTGGGACGCTGTGAGCCTGGAGGGCGGTTACATCGCCTGGCTGATGGACGTGATGAGCGCGCCGGAGGAGCAGGACAAGGCGGCAGACGTGGAGAAGAGTCTCCGCAAAAAATTCAAAAAGTCGATCTGGTCCAAATTTACGAAAGCGATCAACACATACGAGCTGGTAAAACCGGGCGACAAAATTGCTGTCTGTATTTCCGGCGGAAAAGATTCGATGCTGATGGCGAAATGCTTTCAGGAGTTAAAGCTTCACAATAAATTTGATTTCGAAGTAAAATTCGTTGTCATGGACCCGGGATACAGCCCGGAGAACCGCAAGGTGATCGAAGACAACGCAAAGAGCCTCCATATTCCGATCACCATTTTCGAGACAGACATTTTCGATTCGGTCTACCATGTGGAAAATTCTCCGTGTTATCTCTGCGCGAGAATGCGCCGCGGCCATCTGTATCATTTTGCACAGCAGCTCGGCTGCAACAAGATTGCACTCGGCCATCATTACGATGATGTCATTGAGACGATCCTCATGGGAATGCTCTACGGTGCGCAGGTGCAGACAATGATGCCGAAGCTTCACAGCATCCACTTCGAGGGCATGGAGCTGATCCGCCCGCTGTATCTGGTGCGCGAGGATGATATCAAGGCGTGGAGAGATTATAACGGTCTGCATTTCATCCAGTGTGCCTGCAAGTTTACCGATACCTGCACGACCTGCAATAACGAGGAGAACCGTTCGAAACGCGTGGAGATCAAGGAACTGATCAAAAACCTGAAAAAGGTGAATCCGTTTGTGGAGAGCAATATCTTCCGCAGTGTCGAAAATGTCAACATTGACACCGTGGTCGGTTACAAACAGCACGGCATCCGCCACAATTTCCTGGAAGGATACGACGACAATCCGGGCTATGTGCCGGAGGCAGAAAAAGCGGCGGCGGAGACGGAATAAAAAGAAGGAACTCTATGCACAGAAAAATAGAAGAAACGCCGGAGCGGGAGAAAATGCTGATCCGGCTGAAAGAGCTCCGTCTGGAACGCGGTTACTCGATGACACAGGCGGCGCGGAAGATTTTCAGTCACCCGGACACCTACAACCGGTATGAAAAAGGCATCTGTGAGATTCCGTTGGATTCGTTGATGCTGCTGGCGAAGACGTACGACTGCAGTCTTGACTATCTGGCAGGTGTTTCAGACCGGCCGCGAAAATATGGAAGGTGATGCAGATGGCAATTCCTCTTTATCTGACAACGATTGAACAGGATATTTTTGATACATTCCGGTATCTGCCGCATGCCGTTGCGGTTGGTGTCGGCTTTGTGACGGTTGCGGCGGCGTGGAAGAATCAGCAGACCCAGAAGAAACGAAAACGGCTGGAACAGTACCACGCCATTCATGGTGCCCAGCTTCTGCTGTGGTTTCTGGTAGCAGTTTATTTTGCGATGATGCTTTCGATTACACTGCTTTCCAGAGAGCCGGGTTCAAGAACGGGCGTGGATCTGAAACTGTTTGAAACCTGGGGAAGCCAGAGACTGCCGGACCGGTATTTTGTGGAAAATATTCTGCTGTTTCTGCCATTCGGTGCATTGCTGCCGGCGGCAGTGCCGTTTCTTCGGAGATGGTGGTGCTGCGTGTACGCAGCATTTGCCACAAGTATGATGCTGGAAACCGTGCAGCTTTTAACAGAACGCGGTTTCTGCCAGCTGGATGACGTTGTGACGAATACGCTCGGAGCGGCCATGGGATATCTGGTGTTTGCGCTGGTGTGCAGATGGTGGAGAAACAGAGAAAACGGAAAAAAGATTTTATAAATGGATAGTAAAAAGGCTCTGCCCATTTTGGACAGAGCTTTTTCGTTTCCTGTTTTTTGCATAGAAATGCAAGAGGGTTAATCCACCCGTTCTTTCCCCCAGAAAAACAGCGCGACTGTTCCAGGCCCGGTGTGGCTGCCGATGGTGGTTCCGATATTGTTGATCTCGACTTTTCCGTTCAGATGCGGGAAGCGTTCCTCGACAAGATCCGCAACGGCCCGCGCATCGTCATAGCAGGCGGACTGGGAAATGTAGCATTTGCCGGAGTAGGAGAGGCCGCCCTCGGCGTTTTCTTCCATCTGGTCGACGATTTTTTTGATGACTTTTTTCTTCGTACGGATTTTGAACCGCGGAATCAGCCGTCCTTCGTTGTCCATGTTGAGCAGCGGGCAGATACCGAGGAGGCCGCCGATTGCGCCGGAGGCTTTTGAGATGCGGCCGCCGCGCACGTAAAAGGTGAGGTCCGTGGAGAAGAACCAGTGATGGACTTTGAGGCGGTTTTTCATCGCAAAATCGTAAACCTCTTCCAGCGGTTTTCCTTCATCGCGCAGGTCGGCAAGGCGGTCCATCAGAAGACCATAGCCGGAGGAAGCGCCGAGGGAATCCACGATGAAGATTTTCCGTTCCGGGTAGCGATCTTCAAGGTCGGCTTTGGCGATCATCGCAGAATTCAGGACACCGGAAATGCCGGAGGAGAGGCAGACGTGGAGAATGTCTTTGCCGTCCTGCAGGAATGTTTCAAAATAGGCTTCAAATTCATCGGCATTCACCTGGGATGTTTTCGTGGAAGCGCCGGCGGCCATGGCGGCATAGAACTGATCGAACGGCATGGACTTGCCGAGATCGTCCGCGTACTCGGTGTCATTTAATTTGTAATGGAAACAGATGTATGAGATTTCCCGTTTGGAGAAATGTTCTTCGGTAAGGTCTGCCGTAGAGCAGCAGCTGATGACATAGGAACTCATAAAATAATCCCTCCTCGTAAAAATGAAAGTAAGAACTCTGGTTTCTGTGCTTATTGTAGCATCCCGAATGGGAAAAGGCAACTGCGGAACGTGATTATATCCGTAATGAAAGGGAAAGCGAAATGGTGTCAAGCCTTGTATTTGCGGTGCGGCCTGTGGTAGAATAGAACTATGAGAATACGAAAATACGAAGGAGGTTTTTGCATATGCAGAATTATTCAGGAGAAGAAGGGCTGCAGTATCATCTGCAGATCCGAAAAGGCGATGTGGGACGGTATGTGATTCTGCCGGGAGATCCCAAACGGTGTAAAAAAATTGCAGCTTACTTTGAGAACCCGGTGCTCGTCGCAGACAGCCGGGAATTTGTGACTTATACGGGTACTTTGGACGGTGTAAAGGTTTCCGTTACATCTACCGGCATCGGCGGTCCGTCGGCTTCCATCGCGATGGAAGAGCTGATCCAGTGCGGCGCCGATACGTTTATCCGCGTCGGAACATGCGGCGGTATGGCACTCGATGTAGAGGGCGGCGATATCGTGGTGGCAACGGGAGCGATCCGTGCGGAGGGAACGTCAAAGGAATACGCACCGATCGAGTTCCCGGCAGTCGCAGACCTTACCGTGACGAATGCGCTGGTGCAGGCGGCAAAGAATCTTGGGAAAAAATGGCATGCGGGCGTGGTACAGTGCAAGGATTCCTTCTACGGCCAGCACGACCCGGAGCAGATGCCGGTCGGCGATGAGCTGCTGAAAAAATGGGATGCATGGATGAAGCTTGGATGCAAAGCGTCAGAGATGGAATCGGCGGCACTCTTTATCGTGGCAAGTGCCCGCGGCGTCCGTGCCGGATCGGATTTTCTTGTGATGGGAAATCAGGAGAGAGTGAAACGCGGCATGGAGAACCACATTACGCACGATACGGAAGGTGCGATCCAGGTAGCGATTGAGGCGCTGCGGATTCTGATCCGGGAAGACCAGAAATAAGAAAGAAAAAATAGGGGGATACTGGAAAGGAGATGCTGGATATGAAACAGGAAATCAGTACAGAAATAAAACAGGAGCTGGTAAAACAGGCTCTGGCAGCGCGGAAATTTGCGTATGTGCCGTATTCGAAATTCCGCGTAGGCGCGGCGGTTCTGGCAAAGAATGGAGCGATTTATACCGGTTGCAACATTGAAAATGCGGCGTATACACCGACAAGCTGCGCGGAGCGCACCGCGGTCTTCAAAGCCGTATCCGAGGGCATAACGGAATTTGACGCGATCGCCGTCTGCGGCGGCCCTGGAGAGGCAGAGCCGGAGGATTTCTGCACACCGTGCGGTGTCTGCCGCCAGGTCCTGCGGGAATTCGTTGATCCGAACGAATTTCTCGTCCTTCTCTGCAAGGGCGACGGTTCCTGGAAAGAAATGACACTCGAGGAGCTGCTGCCGATGGGATTCGGAAAAGAAAATTTATAAACAGAAGCCGGAAAAGAAAAAATCCAGGGCAGGTACGGAAAGTACCGTATGCCCTGGATTTTTTATGTCCAAGATATAAAAATTATTTACTGAAATTTCGGCTCACAGGTCAGATCGCATCCCAGACGCTGGAACATTTTGCGGTCCACATCTGAGAGCATAACGCTGGAGTGCACCTGGCAGCCCTTTAACTGCGGCAGGCAGGAGAGTGCTTTCTGTGCATCCTCGCTCTGTGCAGCAGTAGCAGACAGCGCAATCAGAACCTCGTCGGTATGAAGACGCGGGTTCTTGCTTCCGAGGTACTTGGTTTTCAGGGTCTGGATCGGAGCGATGGATTCCGGTGAGAGAACATGTACGTCATGGTCGATGCCGGAGAGTTCTTTTAACGCATTCAGTAGAAGCGCTGCACTCGATCCAAGCAGATCGCCGGTCTTTCCGGTGATGACGCGTCCGTCCGGCAGTTCCATGGCAGCAGCCGGTGCGCCGGTCGCCTCGGCACGGACGAGAGCCGGGGAAACGGTGGTGCGGTCTGCGGCAACGATGTTTTCCTGTTTCATCAGAAGCTCGATCTTGTAAGCCTCGGTCTCGGAACGGGAACCGTCTGCGATGCCGTCGACAGCGGTGTAGTAGCGGCGGATGATCTCCTGACGGGAAGCCTCGCGGCATGCCTCATCATCAATGATACAGTTTCCGGCCATGTTGACACCCATGTCAGTCGGGGATTTGTACGGGCTCTCGCCGAAGATCTGCTGGAAGATCGCGCGCAGAACCGGGAAAATCTCGACATCACGGTTGTAGTTGACGGTTGTCACGCCGTATGCCTCGAGGTGGAACGGGTCGATCATGTTGACATCGTTCAGATCGGCGGTAGCAGCCTCGTAAGCCAGGTTGACCGGGTGCTTCAGCGGCAGATTCCAGATCGGGAAGGTCTCGTATTTTGCATAACCGGCATGGACACCGCGTTTGTGCTCATGGTAGAGCTGGGAAAGGCAGGTTGCCATCTTTCCGCTTCCCGGTCCCGGTGCGGTAACGACAACGAGCGGACGGGTTGTCTCGATGTACTCGTTCTTTCCGTATCCCTCATCGCTCACGATCAGCGGCACATTATGCGGGTAGCCCGGAATCGTGTAGTGAATGTAAACCGGGATGCCGAGCTTCTGCAGTCTCTTCTTGAACGCGTCTGCGCTGTGCTGGCCGGAGTACTGGGTGATGACAACGCTTCCGACATAGAGGCCGCGTCCGCGGAACTCGTCGATCAGACGGAGCACGTCGCTGTCATAGGTGATGCCGAGGTCACCGCGGATTTTGTTTTTCTCAATATCGGATGCGGAAATTGCCATAACAATCTCGGCCTGATCGGAGAGCTGCATCAGCATGCGTAGTTTTGCGTCAGGTGCAAAGCCCGGAAGAACGCGGGATGCGTGGAAATCGTCGAACAGCTTTCCGCCGAATTCCAGATACAGCTTGTTGTCAAACTGGTTGATGCGGTCGCGGATATGCTCAGACTGCATTTTCAGGTACTTCTCATTGTCAAATCCAATCTTCATGGTATTTTTCTCCCTTTTTATCCATGGTGTCTGTTAAAAACAACTGTTTTTATTTTACTATACGGAAAAGTCCCGTGCAAGAAAAAATTATCGTGGGAACTTTAGAAAATTAAGGAAAAAAAGAGCTGAAAATAAAAAAATCTCCTAAAAAGGAGAGAGGCCGGGACTTGTTAGAGCCCCGGCGGTATGAAAAAGAAATCTATCTATTAGAAAGGTTGGCGTTGGAGACGTGCTTCCAGAAATGCTTTGCCGTCTCCGGTTTATTTATAGAGAAACAATGGAGGTTGTTTTTTACTTCCTTTGTTGTTGATAAGATTAGTATACGGGAAAATTGTGACCAGAATGTGTACACGGGATAAAGCTTTTCTGAAGAGAACATGAAAACAAAAGGAAGAAAATCTGACGGAATTGTAAAGAAGTAGTCAAAAAGGATTCATGCACCGTGGAAAAGGCGCATAAAATGCAGGAGAAGAAAAAGAGCGTTTCCGGCAGGAAAACCGATAAGACCGGAAAACCGGCTATCTGGCAGCCGCGGGGAAGAGGTTTCCATGGCGGAAATGAAAAGGAAGAGAAAATTTGCAGAGCGTGATTCTGGATATGGTCAACCGTTTTGGATATCTTGGTATTCTAATCCTGATTGCCGTGGAAAATGTATTTCCGCCGATTCCCTCCGAGGTGATTCTGACTTTCGGCGGTTTTCTGACAACGTGTACCCGGCTGCACCCGGCTGGGGTTGTGCTGGCATCTACGGCGGGCTCACTGCTTGGCGCGCTGGTGCTGTACGGAGCCGGAACCCTCGTCAGCCCGGAAGGGCTTGCCGAGCTGCTCGAGAGCCGACCGATGAAGCTTCTGGGGTTTCGTGCAGAGGATGCCTGGAAGACCATTGCCTGGTTTCAGAAAAAAGGGCAGCGGGCTGTGCTGCTCGGCCGATGTATTCCGATCATCCGAAGTCTCATCTCGGTTCCGGCCGGCATGGCAGGGATGAAGATGCCGGGATTTCTTCTATATACCATAGTCGGGAGTACGGTCTGGAATCTTCTTCTGGTTGGCATCGGCGCAGCGGTCGGCGCTGCATGGGAGCAGGCAGCGGAATATGTGAATCTATATGCGGATGTGGTTTTCTTTGTTTTAATAGTGGGAACCGTATGCTTTCCGGCATTCCATTTATATAGGAAGAAACACCGTCAAAAATAATAGGATGCATGAAATCATGCATGATATGCAAAAAATATGCTTGCAATTTAGCAATAAGTGTGCTAAGATTCATCTCAACAAATAAAAGGGAGTAGCGAAACGCCACGGGATCTGAAATAAAAACATCCCGTGCGGGTTTGAAACCGTCAGCCGATGTTGAGAAACATCCGTATCAAATGAGAACGCAAGACTTTTATTGTGGCAGATGTCATGATAGGAGTCTTTTTTTTATTTACAGGAGACTTCGTTGAATTTTCCTGTAAATGAGAAAAGCCCTCCGGGCAGGATTCTTTCTTGTCCTTCGACTCCTGAATACCAAACATGAACTGCCATCCGTTGCCAGCGAAAGAAGCGTGGCGGAGAGAGAGGAATGTATGAGCAGCCAAAGAGTAAAAAAAGAATTGTACGAAACTGCAATGACAGGAGAAAAGGCACTGACCAGCCTGATGTATGTACAGATGACACTGTATGCAGCAAAAAGCCAGAAAACGTATGCCAGGGTGCGAAGCGAGGGGCGTGCAAGGATGCGCCACACGGGGCTTCATATGAATCAGTATTTGAGGGCGGCAGGACAGGATCTGGAAAGCTTTCGAAACCGTCTGAAAGAGACACATCTGCCGGAAGAGCTTCAGTCCAAGGCGGGAATATTTCTGGTTCAGACGGTACATGCTCTGGAAGTGACGGAGAAAAAACAGATGTACCGCGGGGAACTGATCGGACTGGAAGAGAAAGTAAAGGAAATAGCAGAACAGATCGAGGAGCTGCTGAAAAGCATGCGGGAGCTTGGAGTATAAGTTAGCGTCTGGCAGGCTCTGCGTGATCCGTAACGTGTGGTATCCGCAGGGGAGTCGGCGAAGGGGAATGCGCATGGTGGACTTTTCAAAAACAAAATGTTAATATAAAACATATGGTAACGATTCAGAGCCATGCGAAATAGAAGAGAAGATGCAGGAAAGAAAAGGAGTAAGAAACGTGGCAGAAGAAATTGCAATGAAGGTGATCGCCCGAATCCACACGGATTTCCCGGAAAAATTCGGGATTCCGAGGCAGAGCGGACTGATCGAAGAACTAAAGAGTACGATCGTTTTTGAACCGGAGTTCCGCGATGCAAATGCACTGCGTGGGATGGAAGAATATTCCCATCTCTGGCTGATCTGGGAGTTTTCGGAAGCCGTGCGGGATACCTGGTCTCCGATGGTGCGGCCGCCGCGGCTTGGCGGAAATAAGCGTGTTGGCGTATTTGCTACGCGTTCGCCGTTCCGTCCGAATCCGATCGGTCTTTCTTCGGTAAAGCTGGAATATGTGGAGCAGCATCCGTCGCTTGGCCCGGTATTGCACCTTACGGGAGCAGATCTGATGGACGGCACACCGATTCTGGATATCAAACCGTATTTGCCGCATGTAGACAGTCACGTGGAGGCACTTGGCAGCTTTACGGAAAAGACGAAGGAATACTTTATTCCGGTTGAGATTCCGGACGAGCTGCTGGAAAAGGTTCCGGCAGACCACCGTGCGGCGCTGAAAAAAGTGCTGGAGCAGGATCCGCGTCCATCGTATCAGAACAGCGAAGAACGCGTCTACGGACTTTCCTTTGCGGGAATGGAAATCAAATTCCAGGTAAAGGACGAGGTACTGCATGTTGTGGGAGTAGAAATGTGAGGAAGAAATAAAGATCGGGAGAAAAGACCGAAAGCAAGGATCGAAAGCAAGGATCGAAAGCGAAGACCGAAAGCAAAGATCAAAAGCGAAGATCAAAAGCAAGGATTAAAAGCAAAGATCGAGAGAAGAGACCAAAAGCAAGGATTAAGAGAAAAGATAGGAAGAAAAAATGGAACGAAATGTAGAGATAGATAAAATTTCAGATGGAAAACGATACGGAGCCAATGATCTTGTAAAAGTGGGCTGCGACGACTGCCGCGGATGCTCCGCCTGCTGTCATGGGATGGGAGATTCGATTGTACTCGACCCGATGGATGTCTACCGCCTGGAGAAAAAGTTGGGAAAGACGATGGAAGAGATTCTGCTGGCGGGGAGCGTGGCGCTCCGTGTCGTGGACGGCGTCATTTTGCCGCACCTTAAGATGACAGAGCTGTCAGACCGGTGCAGCTTTTTAAATGAAGAGGGCCGCTGCAGTATCCACGATGCGCGCCCGGGCTTCTGTCGGATGTTTCCGCTGGGGCGGCTGTATGAGGATGGAACATTTTCCTATTTCCTTCAGGTCAACGAATGTCCAAAGGAAAACAAGACGAAAGTCAAGGTCCGCCGCTGGCTCGACACGCCGGAGCTTGGAAAATACGAAGCCTTTACGACAAAATGGCATTATTACCTGAAGGAAAAACAGAATGCGGCGCGCGAAAGCGAGGACGATGCATTCCGGCAGCAGATCAGCATGAACATTCTGAAGCTGTTTTATCTGCTTCCGTATGACGGAAATACAGATTTTTATACACAGTTTGCAGCTCGAATGGAGCTTGCAGCAGACAAGCATTAAGCAAAAACATATATTAACAGGAGAGGCTGTCGCACGAAACGAAAACACTACAAAAAATGGATTTTGTAGAAAGTTTTCTTCGTGCGGCAGCCCCTCCTGTTTTTTAAATCTACAGGAAACTTCGTTGAATTTTCCTGTAGATTAAAAAAGCTCTCCGGGCAGGATCCTTTATTATATCGTTTCGTGAGAAAACTTTCCTGCTCCGGCGTAGACCAGGAAGGCTTCCCGGGTCTCACGCCTCCGCCGGCGGCTGCAGAAAATGATCTGCCCATTTTTCAGCAGAACTTCGCCAGTTACCTGTACAAGGGAAACGTGGGCAAAGTTGATCAGCAGACCTTTTCCGCCGTGGAAAAAACGATCACTTGGTGTAAGGCAGACCGTCAGGTCGGCAAATGTGCAGCGGGTTGTAAAATCTCCCTGAATGGTGTGGAGAATCAGTCGGTGCTGGCAGGCCTCAACGTAAATCAGGTCGTCGAGCGCCAGCCGGTATTTTTGGGAAACACCCTGTGAGATAATGACTGGAATTTCGAGCAGAACAGAATCGTTCGGATCGAGTGGGAATATTAATTTGGAATACAAGAAAAACACCTCCGGGAAAGCATACCGTTTGCGTCGAAGTGCAGCCGTTCAAGTCGAAGCGGTTGTCCGGCGCAAAGAAACATGATAGGGTACAAAATAAAAGCAGGAGGAGAGCATTACAGCAAACATCATAAAAATACAAAGTGTAATTTAACACAGTGACAGAATCTCATTCAAGCCGAATTGACGGACTTCTGTTAAAATCGTTCGACAGAAAGTGACACCGTATGGCAGAAAGGGGCGAAAAAAGTAAAAAAAGATAAAAAAAAGGAACGATAGACAGAAAAAACAGAAGAAAAAAACAGGAAAATCAAAAGAAAATCGAAAGAAAATCGAAAGAAAAGGAGGCAGAGAAGATTGACGATGCGAGATTGATTTGGTATAATATTCCAAAAATAATTATTACATATAACATTGCTGTAAAAGAATAAATATCATATGGAGAGAAATATGAACAGAGAAGTAGAAACAATTAGAGAAAAAGTACATACAACAGCAGATGCAGCATTATTTTTATGCTTTCAGGAAGTGAAGGGAAGCCATTCCAAAGGAGTGATCCGGCTGCCGCTGCTTCATTATGACATTCCGTTTGAGGGATACGGAGAAATGCTGCTTCGGATGAACCGCATTTATGACCTGCTCGGCATGCCGGATGCAGGAAGCTGTATGCGGAGCCTTTCAGAAGGGGAAAAAGAAGAGTGGGAATTTACAGATGAAATGAAGAACAATCAGGATACAACGCTTCCAGCCGGAACCGAGCGTATGGTCAGTATTCAGATTCAGTTCCGACAGCACTGTAGTCTGCAGGGATTTCTGATCTGCGGAAAACAGAAAGCAGGTTTTCGTTCAGCACTTGAAATGCTGTATTTACTGGAAGATTGTCTGCAGGAACAGGATAACTGAATACGGGAGAAAAACGCAACAGAATGAGAGTGGGAGCTATGAAGGAAGAAAAAAAGATAAGAAAGAAAATAAAAATTGAGGATTTGTTGCCAAGAGATCCCATCCGGGTGGATCTCGATGCAATCCTGGGCTATGTGAAGGGAAAAACAATCCTGGTAACAGGCGGAGGCGGTTCGATCGGAAGTGAGATCTGCCGCCAGCTGGCCGGACACGACGTCGGGCATCTGATCATTTTTGACATCTACGAAAACAATGCGTACCAGATTCAGAAATCTCTGGAATGGGAGTTCCCAGATCTCAATTTGACAGTACTGATTGGTTCTGTGCGGGATGAGCGGAGGCTGGAATCAATTTTTTCGAAGTACCGGCCGGACATCGTCTTTCACGCAGCAGCCCACAAGCATGTGCCGCTGATGGAGGACAGCCCGAATGAAGCGATTAAAAACAATGTTATTGGAACCTTAAAAACGGCGCGCACAGCAAGCCATTATCAGGTAAAGAAGTTTATCCTGATATCAACAGACAAGGCAGTCAACCCGACCAACATCATGGGAGCGAGCAAGCGGCTCTGTGAGATGGTGATTCAGCTGATCGGAAGACACAGCACGACAGAGTTTGCGGCAGTGCGCTTTGGAAATGTACTGGGAAGCAACGGAAGTGTCATTCCGCTGTTCCGCCGTCAGATCGAACACGGCGGTCCGGTGACGGTTACGCATCCGGATATCATTCGATATTTTATGATGATTCCGGAGGCAGTCAGCCTTGTACTTGAGGCAGGCGCCTATGCGAAAAACGGTCAGATCTTTGTCCTGAATATGGGAGATCCGGTCAGAATCGCAGACCTGGCCAAAAATATGATCCGCCTTTCCGGATATGAGCCGGAAAAAGAAATCAAGATCAAATACATTGGCCTGCGACCAGGCGAAAAGCTGTATGAGGAACTTCTGATGAATGAAGAGGGCATGCAGACCACAGAAAACAGCCGGATTTTTATCGGCAGACAGATTGCATTTGACGAGAAGGTATTCCGGGAGCAGATAAAGGAACTCGCGAAGGAAGCGGAAAACGAATGTCCGGACATCTGTTATCTGGTAAAGAAAATGGTACCGGAATACCAGTACGAAGGAGAAAAACAGGGATGACGGACCTTCATGTACATATTCTGCCGGGAGTGGACGACGGATCCCCGAATTTGTCCACCTCCCTTGAAATGGCAGAAATGGCGGCACAAAGCGGGGTGCGTATCCTCGCGGTGACGCCGCATGCAAACCAGACGGGAATCGAAGGCGTGGAGGACGGATACGTCAACTACGAATCGGAACAGTTAGAAGAGCAATTTTACCGTCTGGAGAGGGAAATCAACAGAGAACACATTCCCATCAGCCTGGTGCGCGGCATGGAAATCATGAGCATCGGACCGCTGGAGAAAAAAATCAGAGAGAGAAAGCTGATACCGCTCCATGAGAGCCGCTATTATCTGATCGAGGTGCCGTTTGATATGGCGCCGGACGGAATCAGAAAGCGGCTGCTGGAATTTCCGGCGATGGGAAAAATCCCGGTGCTGGCGCATCCGGAGCGGTATTTCTGCGTGCAGGATACACCGGAGCTTCTATACGAATTCCGGGAAATGGGCGCGGTTTTGCAGATCAACAAAGGAAGCGTGTTTGGAAGATTTGGAGAAGAGGCTGAGCGGACAGCAAGGTTTCTACTGGAAAACCGCCTTGCGGGCTGTGTGGCAAGCGATGCCCACGGAGCCGATTACCGGACCACGGACATGCGGCCAGTCCGGCAGTTTCTGGAGGAGCGGTATGGAGAAGCGTATGCACAGCTTTTAGTGAAAGTGAATCCGAGAAGAATCCTGGAGGACCGTCAGATTTTCTATGAACCGTCCCCGGAACGAAAACGGAAAAGACGCTGGTTCCTCTAAAAACAGGAAGAATGGCGTTACAGAAACGAAAGGAGCATCTTTGATATGCACAAAACGAGAGCGGCAGTTCTCATTCTGTTTCTGGCTTCCACACTTGCCTTTGGCGGGTGTCTGGTGCGGCAGCAGACGGGAAAAGACGGAAAAGGGCCGGAAATTACGATGGACAACAGTGAGATTTCTGCCAGCATCCATGCAGAGGAGTCAGAACTTCTGGCCGGAGTAACTGCTTACGATAAAAAAGACGGCGATGTGACGAGTTCTCTTGCTGTGGAACATATTTCGAATTTTGTGGAAAAAGGGCGGCGGAAAATCAGTATCGTCGCCTTTGATTCCGATAACCACGTTACGCATGCGGAGCGGGAACTGGTGTATAACGATTACACCTCACCGGTCTTTTCCCTGGATCGCCCGCTGCGGTTCAGCCTGAATGCAGATGATCTGACAGAGGGACTTTCCGCGGAGGACTGCCTGGACGGAACGATTACCGACCGCATCCGGATTTCTTACGAGGATGAGATCAGCAGTACACCGGGACTGTACCACGTGACATATTCGGTTGCAAACCGCGCCGGAGATGTGACAAGTCTTCCGGTGACAGTAGAACTCTACGATCCGGCAGAGGAGAACGGAAGGCCGCAGATTACCCTGAGCGATTACCTGATTCATCTGGATCTGCAGCAGCCATTTGATCCGCAGGCATATCTGGAAAGCGTGAGTGTGGATCAGATGCTGTATGAAAAGAGAGAAGACGGTGCGCTTCATGCAGCTTCGTATGAAGAAGAGCTTCTGGGAGAAAATCAGTTTTCCATTGACAATCCGGTCGATACCGGCAGTGCGGGTGTTTATGAAGTGACATACACTGCGACAGCGGAGGATGGGCAGACAAGCTCCGTCCGCCTGATCGTCTGTGTAAACGAATAGGGGGGATCCAGATGGGAGAATACGACAGAACAGGAAACGGGCAGAGCAGCAAAACAGACTGGGATCTCCGAAGTATCCTGTGCGACATTGCAAAAAACTGGTGGGTCATCCTTCTGATTGCCTGTTCGGCGGCAATGATAACCTATACTGTGATGGCGACCGTACACAAAGACCGGTATACGGTAAAAACCACATTTGCCGTTATGGGACGCGGGGTGGATGCCAATGCGGCATCGAGCCTGTCGGCCACATATGAGATGGCACAGAAATTTGAAGCAATTCTGGAAAATACGATTTTGAAGAAAAAAGTGATGGAGGAGCTCAGCCTGTCCTCGTTTCCGGCAAAAATGAATGCTTCCATTGTGCCGGAATCCAATCTGATGGAGCTGTCTGTGACCGCAGATTCGCCGGAAATGGCATTTCGGATCTTAAAGTCGGTACTGAACAATTATACGAGCATTTCCGACTATATTATTCCGAATGTAGTGTTGGAGACACTGCAGCAGCCGCAGGTTTCCGGTGTGCCATCGAACCAGATTCCGACCAAAAAGTATGCCGCGACCGCATTTCTTGCGGCAGCCCTTGCTATGGCGGCACTCATCGGACTCTTTTCCTTTCTGCGGGATACCGTCAAAAATGAGGCAGAATTCACCCGCAAAATCGATGCGGACCTGCTGGGCGTTGTGTATCACGAAAAGAAGAAGAAAAACAGCTCCATGCTGATTACCAATCCGGCGCGGAGCTTTCTGTATGTGGAATCCTTAAAGCGTATTGCATCGCGTGTGCGGGGGCGTCTGGACCGAAAAGGCGGAAAAGTGCTGCTGGTGACCAGTGTGGCGGAAAATGAAGGAAAATCGACCCTTGCGGCAAATCTGGCGCTTGCTCTTGCAGAAGAGCAGAACCGTGTACTGCTTTTGGACTGCGATTTCCGACAGCCGGCGTTACATAAAATCTTTGAGATTCCGGAAAAAGACGGAAAGGATTTCGGAAAGGTTGTCCTCGGAAAAGAGTCGGCATCCGGCGTTTTTGAGAAACACAAGGATACCAACGTATATACCGGAATCTGCCGTAATCGTCTGGAAGAGCCGTCGCTTGCAATCGGCGGTGAGATTTTCCACCGGATTCTGGAGACATGCCGGACCAATATGGACTACATTATTCTGGATACGCCGCCGATGGGAATGACGGCGGATGCAGAAGAGCTTGCAGAGTATGCCGATGCGGCAGTTCTTTCCGTGCGGCAGGACGGCGTACTGACGAGGGATATCAACGATGCGATTGATGCATTGAACCAGAAAGAGGAAAAAGTGATCGGCTGTGTATTTGGAAATGTTTACCCGGGATTCGGTGAGCGGATCGGCAACAGCTACGGTTATGGATATGGATACGGCACCTACAGCAGGGCAGAACGATAAGAGGGAGCAAAGAGCATGAGCAGAGAAACGTATGAAACCTATTCGGCGGAACCGGAGAAAATCGATCTGATCGCCTTTCTGGCAGAATATTTCCAGGCATTCCGAAAATTCTTTTTGGGCGTGCTGATTCTTGTGATCCTCATGGGAGGCGGCTCCTTTCTGACGGCAAAGCTGCGGTATCAGCCCATGTATGAGGCATACACCTCATTTGTGGTCGGATCAAACCGCGCGGTCGGCTATTCCTATTATGACAATGTGACGGCGCAGCAGCTTGGAAAAACCTTTCCTTATATCGTAACAAGCGGTGTATTAAAGGATGTTGTAGCACGGGATCTTCAGGTGGGAGCAGTGACATCCCAAATTGAGGCGAGCGTGATGGAAAACACCAACCTGTTCACAATTCGCGTAAAAGATTCTTCACCGGATACGGCATATCGCGTACTTCAGTCCGTCATTACCAATTATCCGGAGGTAGCAGAGTACATAATCGGTGCGACAACGCTGACGGTGGTAGACGACAGCGGCGTACCGGTATCCCCGATCAACAGCCAGGATGCGGTACATGCCGGAATGATCGGAGCAGCGGCGGGACTTGCCGTTGCACTGCTTTTGGTCTTCATCTATGTGAGAACAAGAAAAACAATTCGCCAGGCAGATGACGTGAAAAAGCTGACGAACGCAGCGTTCCTTGGAAATCTGCCGGAGGCGAAAATCAAGAAACGAAGCAACGTAAAAGAACAGACCATCACGATCTGTAACCCCAAAGTGCCGGATTCCTTCAAAGAAGCAATGCAGCTCATCCGGACAAGAACAGAGGACGGGCTTGGAAAAGCCGACTGTCCTGTTTTGCTTGTGACAAGCTCTGTGCCGGGAGAGGGAAAGACAACCGTTGCCGTGAATCTCGCAGAAGCATTCGCAAAGAAGAAGTACCGCGTAGTGCTGCTGGACGGAGATCTGCGAAATCCGTCGGTATTGAAGTGTATCGGACTTTCCGAGCGGAAGGGACGTGGAATCATAGGAGTGCTGAAAGGACAGATCAGCCTGGATGAGGCACTTACCGATTATCGGGATCTGTCGCTGAAAATTCTGCCGGGTGTCGGAAGTACACAAAATCCGGCCGGCCTGCTGCGTTCCGCGCGGATGAAAACGCTGATCGAAGAATTGAAAGAGGATGCGGATCTTCTGATTATTGATACGCCGCCGTGCGGAGTACTGTCGGATGCATCCCTTTTGGGCGGAATCGCAGATTCTGCAGTTCTTGTCGTACACCAGGGAACTACCAAGGACCGTGAAGTACAGCGGGCACTGGAATTCTTCGAGGATTCGCAAATTCCGGTCTGCGGCTATGTACTGAACGGCGTGCCGGAGGGTGCGACAGGCTACGGATACAGCACCTATGGCGGTTATGGCTACGGAAAATATGGTTATGGTTACGGAAAGTACGGCTATGGAAAAGAAAAAGAAGGCCGGAAAAGTAACCAGTCGGTGAAAGAATAGGGGGAAGAAAACATGAGGGAATCTGGAATTTATCAAATGTATCTGAAAAATCTGCTGGACCGGCTGCTTGCACTGGTTGGAACGGCAGCACTGTCGTGGTTGCTGATTTTGCTTGGCATAGCGATCCATCTCGATTCGCCGGGACCGATTTTCTTCCGGCAGAAGCGGGCAGGAAAGAACGGCACGTATTTTTACATATATAAATTCCGCACGATGCGTATCGATACCCCACATGATATGCCGACCCATATGCTGAATAATCCCGATCTTTTCATCACAAGAGTCGGACGGTTTCTCCGGAAAACATCCCTCGATGAGCTGCCACAGCTCTTTAATATCCTGAAGGGCGATATGGCGCTGGTTGGCCCGCGTCCGGCACTCTGGAATCAGTATGACCTCCTTGTGGAGCGTGAGCAGTACGGCGCAAACAGCGTCCGTCCGGGTCTTACCGGATGGGCACAGATCCATGGACGGGATGAGCTGCCGATCCGGCAAAAAGCTGAACTGGATGGATATTATGTGCACCATATCCAGCTCAAAATGGATCTGGAATGTCTCTGGAGAACAGCAGGAGCCGTACTGCGGCAGGATGGAATTCACGAAGGCAGACTGGAAAAACAGCAGATGAAGGGTGCAAAAGAGGTTGTGAAGGTTGGAAAATAGAAGAAGATAAAAAAGATAGAAAAAGACAGAGAAAGATAGAAAAACAGCAAAAGATAGAAAAAGTAGTAAAAGACAGCAAAAGATAGAAAAAATAGCAAAGATAGCAAAAGATAGGAAGAAACGGGCAGGATGTTTTTGGGAAGGAAAGCATGCTGCCTCGTTTTACATAGAAGCTGGAAAATAATGAGAAAAGTAATTGCATATTGATTGAAAGATGATATAATTTATAAAGAAAATAATGAAATTAGTAATGAAACAATGCGGAATATTACACCGAAACAGGAAAGAAAAATGAAAAAACGAATTCTAATTGTAACCAATCATTCGTATATGTTCTGGCAGTTTCGCAAAGAATTGGTGGAAGCCTTGCAGAAAGAGCATGAAGTGATTCTTGCCATGCCATTTGTCGGGCATGAAGAAGATTTTCGGAAAATGGGAATCGAGTGTATTCCCGTATCCATGAACCGACGTGGCGTGAATCCTTTTGCCGAGGCAAAGCTGTTGCGGGACTATAAGCGGCTTCTGCAAAAAATCAGCCCGGACTTTGTGCTTACATATTCCATTAAACCAAATATCTATATGGGTCTGCTCTGCAGTTGCAAAAAGATTCCCTATTATGCCAACGTACAGGGACTTGGAACTGCATTCCAAAAACCAGTACTGGCCGGATTTGTTACGGTACTGTATCGAATCGCTTTCCGAAAAGTAAAATATGTCTTTTTTGAAAATAAAGAAAACGCCCGCGAATTTGGCGAACGAAACATCGTATCGGCAGATCGTCAGGTTGTTCTGCCCGGTGCGGGAATTAACCTGGAAAAATACAAAATGGAACCTTACCCGAATCACAGCCGTGTCCATTTTCTGTATCTCGGACGAATCATGAAAGAAAAAGGAATAGAAGAACTCTTTTACGCCGTTCGGCGGCTGAAAGAAGAAAACGAAAACTTTGTCCTTGATCTGGCCGGATTCTTTGAAGATATCTACAAAAAGCAGGTAGAAGAACTGGAACAGCTTGGAATCGCCCATTTTTACGGCTTTCAGTCAGACCCGCGCCCATTTTATACAGAAGCAGACTGTGTCGTTCTTCCCAGCTATCATGAAGGCATGAGCAACGTCCTCCTGGAAGCAGCGGCAACCGGCCGCCCCGTTATCACAAGCAATATCCCGGGCTGCCGGGAAAGCGTAGAAAATGGAAAAAGCGGTCTGCTGGTTGAAGTAAAAAACAAAGAGATGCTGTATCAGGCAATGAAAAAGATGCTACATTGCAGCAGAGAAGAACGGGAAAAAATGGGTAAAGCAGGAAGAGAGAAAATGAAAAGAGAGTTTCGGAAGGAAGCTGTGGTGGAGAGAACGGTGAGGAGCCTGGAGTAAAAACAGGCAAAGACAAATCGGATCGGAAACTTATGAGGGAAATGGGAGTTGGAGAAAAAGCTAAACGGATGATAGAGAGCAGCTTATAAATACAGGTTCTTTGGGGAGGAGTAGTGCGAGGGATTGGACGTGTGCATGTAAGCTGTTTTATATTTGAGGATTGAGGAATTGGGAAAGAGTGAGGACTTGAAAAAGAATGAGGGGATTGGATTATAAAAGGGAACTGGAGAGAATGACATGACATTGACGAATTATTGGTGGTTGCTGATTTGGATTTTCATTGGAGGAGTGTTAGCACTTTTTATTCCAAAGCAGCAGGAACTGGTAAATGGGAGAAAAGTAGAACGATGGACGATGCCGACAGCATTGATCCTGATTGCGCCGTATATCGTATGGGCGGGATTTCGGTCGAATGCTTTTGGAGATACCGGGTCATATCAGAAAGCATTTCGGGAATGTGCATCTTCGTTTGGTGAGATTGGAAACTATCTTTCAAGTGTCACAAAAGATAAAGGCTTTTATCTGTTGATGGCGTTGGAAAAGAGTATTTTTGGTGACTCTTGTAGGCTTTTTTTCGTATTGCTTGCCGCGTTTCAGCTGTTGATTATTGTGTGGATGTTTAGAAAATATTCAGAAGATTACTGGTTCAGTATTTTCCTGTTTATTGCATCTACAGATTATATATCCTGGACATTTAATGGCATCCGGCAGTTCACAGCAGTTGTTATTGCTTATGCTGCTACGCCTTTCATTTTAAAGAAAAAATACATTCCAAGCATTCTTATTATTTTGTTGGCATCTACGATGCATCAGTCGGTACTTTTGATGATTCCGATTATTTTCATCATACAGGGAAAGGCCTGGAATAAGAAAACAGTGCTTTGTATTTTGGCGTGTTTGGCTGCGTTGCTGTTTGTAGATCAGTTTACAAATGTTATGGATTCTATGTTGGCAGAAACACAGTATCGGAATGTGGTAAGTGATTATAAGTCTTGGAATGACGATGGAACAAATCCTCTTCGTGTTCTGGTATATTCGATTCCGATGATTTTATCTCTGATAGGACTGAAATATGTTCAGGCGGAAAATGATCCGATGATCAACACGGCTGTTGGTGCAAGTGCTATCGTATGCGGATTATACGTAATTTCGATGGTGACATCGGGCATCTTCCTGGGTAGATTACCTATATATATAAGCTTGTGGTCACAGTGTATTTTATTACCATGGGAAATCAAACATATGTTTACAGAAAAATCAGCACGTCTTGTCAAAATAATTGCAATATGTTGCTACTGTGTATTTTTCTATTTTCAGATGCACTTTACATGGGGGATTCTATAAGAAAGGCAAGTTAGATGATTAGAGTTTTACAAGTAGTTACCTATATGGGGCGTGGTGGTCTTGAAACTATGCTGATGAATTATTATCGCCATATAGATCGAAATAAGGTGCAGTTTGATTTTTTAGTACATCGCGACTTTGAAGCTGATTATGACAAAGAAATTTTGTCTATGGGTGGAAAAATTTATCGTGTTTCTCGTCTTATTCCATGGAGCAGAGGGTATCGTGAGGAGCTGAAGCGTTTCTTTCGGGCACATCCGGAATATAAGATTGTTCATGTTCATCAGGATTGTCTTAGTTCTGTGGCGTTGCAGTGCGCGAAGGAGTGTGGTGTTCCGGTACGTATTGCACATAGTCACAACAGCAATCAGGATAGGAATCTGAAATATATCATTAAGCGACATTATATGAAGCAGATTCCACAGTTTGCAACGGATTTTTTTGCTTGCGGAAAGAATGCAGGGGATTGGATGTTTGCCGGACATCAGTATCAAATATTGCACAATGCAATAAATGCATCCGCGTATACTTACTCCTGCGCGAAGGCAGTTGCGATGCGCGAGAGGCTCCATGTGGAACAGAATCTGGTGATTGGTCATATAGGGCGATTTGACGCGCAAAAGAATCATACATTTCTGTTGGATATTTTCAGTGAATGTGTGAAGCTTGTGCCGAATGCAAAATTACTTCTTGTGGGGGATGGAGAGGGAAGAAATCATATACAAGACAAAGTAAAAAAGCTGGGACTAGAAGATAAAGTGATTTTCACGGGTGTTTGCAACGATGTGGCAGACTTGCTTAGTGCAATGGATGTATTTGTTTTTCCATCGTTGTATGAAGGCGTTCCGGTTACTATGATTGAAGCTCAAGCTGCCGGTTTGCAGTGTGTAATATCTGACGGAGTTCCGAAGGAGTGCATTATTACATCTGGATTAGTAACAACGATGAAATTAACAGATATGCCGTGTGATTGGGCCAAACATATCGTAGAAAGATCGCAAACAAAGAGAGAAAATCATTTGAGCGAAATTCAAGCTGCCGGATATGATATCGTAACGGCTGCCGAAGAACTGGAAAACTTTTATCTGACAAAATATGGAGAATAATCGCAATGGCTTTTTTGACTGTTTTTACACCGGCTTATAATCGTGCACATACCTTACCACGCACTTATGAAAGCTTATGTCAGCAGGACTGCAAGGATTTCATCTGGCTAATCGTCGATGATGGATCGACAGATGAAACAGCTGATTTGGTTAAGGGATGGCAAAAAGAAAAAAACGGATTTGAAATTCAATATATTTATAAAGAAAATGGAGGAATGCATACTGCGCATAACACAGCTTACGAGAATATTCATACAGAATTGAATGTTTGTATTGATTCAGATGATAAGATGGCGCCAGGATCCGTTGGAAAAATCAAATGTGCATGGGAAAATGTCAGAAAAAAGGACTATGCCGGATTGATTGCACTGGATGCTGACTTTTCCGGAACTATTATTGGAAAAGGATTTCCGGATGGAATGAAGGACACTACATTAGGGGGATATTATGCTTCAGGAGGTTCAGGGGATAAAAAGCTGATTTACCGTACAGATGTGATCAACAGCGTTCCTCCTTATCCGGTATTTAACGGAGAAAAGTATGTAGGGCTGGTTTATAAGTATACATTGGTAGATCAGAAGTATAAGTTGTTTGTTTTGAATGAAGTAGTGTGTGAAGTTGAGTATCAGGAGGATGGGTCGACAAGTACTATGTGGAAGCAATACTTGAAGAATCCACAAGGCTTCGCTTTCTTGAGAAAAATTGCTATGAAGTATCCTATTAGCAAAAAAAGATTGATTAGGGATTGCATTCATTATTGTTCCAGTAGTCAGATTGCAAGGAATAAGTACTATATTCAGGAGTCGCCTAGAAAGTTGCTGACAGTTTTATGTACACCGCTAGGGTGGGTACTGACGGCGGTTGTTAGGAATAAGGCAAAAGCAAATGGTTGACAGTAATAGAATCGAGATTGATAATCTTGCAGACAAACATCTATATATATGACTATTACCGAATGACAGGAGAGCAATATCATGTTGGCCTATTAAGTTTAATGCATTGGTTTGCTGCTCATAATCTTCAATTTGCATTTTGGTATAGAAAGTATCAAAAGACACAGAGCGTGATGGCTCGTGTAGCACTTTATTGGCTTTCTAGAAAATATGGCTTGGAAATTTCACCGAAGGCATCGATTGGAAAAGGATTATATCTGGGACATCCATATAATGTAACTGTTGGAGAGGGAGTTGTCCTTGGAAACAATGTAAATCTTCATAAAGGATGCACTATAGGGCGAGTGAATCGAGGAAATATAGGTTCTCCGCATATAGGAAATAATGTTTATATTGGAATCAATGCAACTGTAGTTGGAAACGTTCATATAGGGAGCGATGTCTTGATTGCACCGAACAGTTATGTGAATTTTGATGTTCCCGATCATTCTGTTGTTATTGGAAATCCTGCAGTGGTACATCACAAAGAAAATGCCATTGAGGGGTACGTCTGCTTCAGAGTTTAGGCACAACATGTATATTGTCTAATAGTTTCTATAAGAAAATAAGAGAAGCAGAATGGCATAGGAGGAAAGTGTCATTATGAAAAAGGTACTTTTTTTAATCCACGACCTGGGACAAGGCGGTGCAGAGAAAGTGTTGGTAAATCTTGTCAACAATATGGACAACTCAAAATTTGATATTACTGTAATGACACTTTTTGACAGTGGAGAAAATCGTCAGTTTCTAAGAAAAAGTGTAAGGTACAAGACTTGGTGTAAAAAAATGATTCCAGGTAATTCACATCTGATGAAAATGTTTAGCCCAGAGCAACTTCACAAGCTCATTGTTAAGGAACGTTACGATATAGAAGTAGCATATTTGGAAGGACCTTGTGCTCGAGTAATCAGCGGGTGCAGTGATCCGACTGTTAAAAAGTTGGCATGGATCCATATTGAACAACATACGACAGAACGGGCAGCAGTATCTTTTAGAAATGTGTCAGATGCAAAAGCGTGCTATCGGCGATTTGATAGTATTATCTGTGTTTCTCAGACTGTAAAGCAGGATTTTTTACGGGTGTTGCAGATTCCTGTGCCTCATGAGGTGTTGTATAACACCAATGAGAGTGATAAAATCATTCAACTTTCACAGGAAGAGGTGGATCAGGGAATGATGGATACCGATGAGATCAAGTTAGTGGGCGTGGGAAAGTTGCTAAAGAGCAAGGGCTTTGACCGAGTGATACGGATTGTAAAACAGTTGAAGGAACAAAAGTATCCGGTTCATTTCTATGTGCTAGGAGAAGGGCCGGAACGTAATAGCCTTCAGGAATATATTCAAGAAAATGGGCTTGAACGCAACATTACCCTTTTGGGGTATCAGTTAAATCCCTACAAATATGTGGCAAAATGCGATTTATTTATTTGTGCCAGTTTTGCGGAAGGTTTTTCTACTGCGGCCACTGAGGCACTGATCGTTGGAATACCTGTTTGCACTGTAGAAGTTTCCGGAATGAAGGAAATGTTGGGGGAGAATAATGAATATGGTCTCGTGGTTGAAAACAATGATGAGGCCTTGTATCAGGGAATTAAGAGGTTCTTTGATGAGCCGGGGCTGTTGGAATACTATACGAAGCAGGCAGAAATAAGAGGAAAAGATTTTAGCGCAGAAAAGACAGTGCGCAAAGTTGAGAAAATGTTGATAAGCATATAAAAGTTGCTGGAGAATAGGAGAGGTAGAAGCATGGTTTCAATTGTAGTTCCCGTCTATAACATGGAAAAACTTTTACCCAGATGTATGGATACGTTGGTGAAGCAATCATCAGCTTATGAAATTATCTTGGTAGACGATGGTTCTACGGATAGCAGTCCTAAGATATGTGATGATTATATGCAAATGTATCCCGCTCTTGTCAGGGTAATTCACAAAAATAATGGTGGATTATCTTCCGCACGAAATGTAGGGATGGATGCCGCACGGGGGAAGTATGTCATTTTCCCCGATCCTGATGACTGGGTTGAACTTGGCTATGTTTCACAAATGGTTGAACTTCAGAATTACTATCAGACGGATTTGCTGTGTGTTGGTTATTATGTAGATACGGATGAGAAATGTGTTCCTGCAAACGAAGGGCAAAAGCCGAATTGTATGGATAGAGTAACGGCACAACAAGCTTTGCTTATTCCGCCTAAAATGGGTGGATTTGCATGGAATAAATTGTACCATTTGGATATTATCAGAGAACATAAATTACGCTTTTTGGATGATGTAGGAACTACAGAAGATTTGGAGTTTGCATTTCATTATCTTAAATATTGTGACACTGTATGCTTTGTGCCAAGTACAAGACTTTACCACTATTATCAGCGTAGTGGAGCTGCTACACATAGTGAGTTTTCCATAAAAAAAATGGAGACGATACGTACATATGAGAAAATCATTGAAAGTAGCGAGAATGATAAGCTTGTACAAGCTGCGAAAGAAGAAATCTGTAATACAGCGATTAATTTGATTTGGCAATATCAGAACAGCAATTTACAAGATAAAGCTGCTTTGAAAAAATTGCAGAGATATGCGAGATGTTATTTGAAGGATTATTTAAAAAGTGCACAATATGGAAAAGGAAGAAAACAGCAGGCAATAATGGCATGTTATATGCCTGCAGTATATGCGTTCCTGAAAAATCGTGTAACTAAAGATGGAGAATAGATTTATGATAACAGCAGTTATAGTGACATATAACAGAAAAGAATTATTGGGTCAAAATATTGAAATGCTTCTAAAACAGACTATACCATTTGATTCAATTATTATAGTGGATAATTGTTCTACTGATGGTACATTTGAATATTTGAAAAATTGCGGATGGACAACGGAGCCATTTATATATTTAAAGACAGAAACGAACATTGGTGGAGCAGGTGGTTTTTATACAGGGGTAAAAGCAGCATATGAAGCTGGAGCTGACTGGATAGTTTTAATGGACGATGATGGACGTATGGCAGATGAACACACTATGGAAATATTGTATTGTGCAGCTAAGAAACTGTATGATGAGAATAGAGGAGAGCATAAATTGCTTGCGAATGCGTTAGTACAGAAGGGAAATTTACTTTCTTTTAAAATAGATCATATGTACACTGTGGCAGAAGCTATGATGACGGCGAAAAATGGGCTGATAGAAGGAGCAGCAAATCCGTTTAATGGAACATTGATCTCGCGTGAACTGGTATCTGAAATTGGCTATCCCAATAAAGAGTTTTTTATTAAAGGAGATGAAGTGGATTACAAGCAGAGAGCATTTGCTGCTGGAGCGTATGTAGTAACGGTGACTGAGGCTAAGTATATACATCCAAGACCGGAAACGGTGGAGAAAACTGTGATGGGTGTAAAAGTTCCTTTTTTCGTAGAAGCTCCATGGAAAGAGTATTATGCGGCCAGAAATTTTACATATATGTATAAATTGCAAGGGTGGTATAAAGGGATTTTGTTTGAACTGATATTTGTTAAACTTCTTGCAATTATTTCACTGAAATGTAAAAAGATGGAAACCATTAAAATGCTTTTTAAAGGTGTTTATGATGGATGGAAAGGTAACTTAGGGGATAAAGTAAAACCATAAAGTAACTCTTTATATTAATTAATAGGAAAGACAGACTATGAAGCAAAGAATATATGGAATAGATTTATTGAAAGTGATGGCATGTATTGGCGTTGTTTCTCTTCATACAGTGAACGGTTCACTTGGCATGGTTAATCGTATTGTAACACTGGTTTGTTCGTTGAGCATTCCTATCTTCTTTATGTGCAGTGGTTATGTGGCGTTTTTGAAAGAGAACATTTCATATAAATATGTGGCTAAAAAAATAATCAAGATACTTGCTGTTTGCTTTTTTTGGGAAATGATACACGCCATTGTATATTTTCTATATTATCATGAGATGAGAAATTTCATAGAAAGTTTCTTCATGGACTTTTTACAGAAGGGATTGTTTTTTCATTTCTGGTTTTTCGGTGCGTTAATTATTTTATATCTTCTCTTGCCAATTTTGAGAAAGATGGAACAAAAAACTCCCAGAGTATATATAGGCTTACTTGCATTTCTAGGTGGAGTGTGCATTTGTATTGATGAAATCAGCATTGCTGCTGGGCAACAGATGAGCTTATCAGTTATTCAGACATTTAGATTGTGGCAATGGCTCTTTTATTATATGCTTGGAGGTTTTATTGTGACTCATAGTGGAAAAATCAGTGTATGGTTTTGCAAATATAGAGATATGTATGTAGTAATGGCTTTGTTCGTTTTGGTGGCATGGCAATGGATTGTCGGAACGCATTGTTTTGGGGGAATTATGGTAGAAGGATTTTATGGATCACTCCCTGTTATTATGGCAACGCTTTGTGCCTTTTTATATCTTTATCAAGCAAAATTAAATGATGCGATGATACCAGCAATTAAAATGGCTACTTCTTGTATCATGGGGGTATATATTGTGCATCCGTTTATTTTGGCTGCGATGGTGCATTTTATACCGGCGTTTGGAACAAATGGAATTCTAAATTTGATATATTGTATGATAACGGTATTTGTAAGTAGTATCATTGTGTGGATGATTGGAAGAATTCCCGTTGTTTCCGAATTGATAAAAATATGATTGGTGAGAAGATGGAAAATTTAATCTCAGTAATTGTTCCTGTATATAATGTTGAGCCATATCTAAAGGAATGCATCTCCAGCATCTTGCATCAGACACACAATGCGTTGCAAGTCATTTTAATTGATGATGGATCCACGGATGGAAGTGGGGAGATTTGTGATCAATTCGCAAAACGGGATGATCGCATTGAAGTGATTCATCAGAAAAATGCAGGCGTTAGCGTAGCTAGAAACGCGGGCTTACAAAGGGCAATTGGAAAATTTGTCATTTTTACGGATTCAGATGATAAGCTGCCTGCTACAGCATATCAGGATTTATTGGAGGCTTGGACAGGAGAAGACAGCCTTGTAATAGGGAGAATGCAGTATATCAACGAGGAAGGAGAAAAATTAAAGCTATCACCTGAGTTTGAGATTTCCAAAATCGATACCAATACTTTTACAAGAGAGCTGCTTGAGGAAAAGAAGTTTAGTTATTTGGGTTATCTCTGTGACAAGCTGTTTGTTCGGAATGTCATTGTTGAAAACAGCTTAACATTTAATCCTGTCATTCAACTCAATGAGGATAGGCTGTTTATTCTTCAATATTCTTTTTTTTGCAAAAAAGTAGCATTCTGTAATAGGATAATTTATTTGTATCGTCAAAGAAGTGATAGCGCTATTGGTGAGACAAGGCAGAGTTCTACGGTTTTGGATAAGGAAATGACGGTGATAGATGCTTTCCTTTTGATGGAGCAAATATGTCGAAGTCGTTCAGAAACATTATATTATGTTTGTGTGAGAAAAGCATATGAAAATATTTTGGGATTATTATGTAGAGTGTCTTCAAAGGATATAGAGAAGAAAAAAAGATTGACAACAATTCTTTGGGCACATTGTGCACTTTGCATGAAAAATCCTGAGTATAAGTTGATTGACAAATTGAAATTAATTATACATAGCATATTAAAAAGGTAGTTGGCTGTTATGGAGGAGATCTTAGTTTCGGTAATTGTGCCGGTTTATAAAGTTGAAAAATATTTGTCACGGTGTGTTAAAAGCATTCAACAACAAACATATGGTAAGTTAGAGATCATTTTGGTAGATGACGGCTCTCCGGACGGCTGCCCGCAAATCTGTGATGAGCTGGCGACTCAGGATCCGAGAATCAAGGTTATTCATAAAGAAAACGGCGGTCTGTCAGATGCCAGAAATGTCGGTATTCGGTCATCTACAGGGGAATATCTGGCTTTTGTGGACAGCGATGATGATATTGCACCTGAAATGATCGAAAGGCTCTATGCGGCCGTGCGGTCGAACGGCACAAAAATGGCGTTGTGTAATGTGCTTTGTGTTGATGAGACTGGTTTGCCTACTGGAGAGTCGGATGGTTCCCCTATTCAAAACGAGTGTTTGTCTGCAGAGCAAATTCTGCCGCGTTTTTATCGGGAAAAAGGATTATTCTATATTGTCGCTTGGAACAAACTGTATCATCGCAGTCTTCTATGCGAAACTACATTTCCTGCCGGGAAGTGGCACGAGGATGAGTTTGTAGCGGCACAGCTTATTTGGAAGGCAGGGCGTGTTGCGTGTATAGATTATATGGGATATCATTATGTGACGCAGCGAGTCGGAAGTATTATGAGCGTAAAAAATGATGTGCGACACTTGGACTCATTGGAGGCACTGCTGATTCGTTATCGATTTTACCAGGAAATAGGACAAAGCGAATTACTCCACGAAACCAGAGCCAGAGTATTAAAAGTATTAGAAGAATACTATTGGGGCGCGCCAAGCAAAGATAGCGTCTATGATGCTCGAATGAAGCAAATCAGGCGAGAATATGGAAACCTGACAGGAGTTCCGTTAAAAGAAATGATAAAATGGAAGATATTTTCAATTAGTCCTGCTTTGGAACATATTTTGTTAAAGACACTGAAATTGTAGGAGTGAAATTATATGGGATAATTGAAAATGGAAGGAAAACAATATGAATAGACAGTTGTTTGTTTGTAACTCAGTATATCAGGTTTTGGTGGCAATGTGGATTAAATACATATATCACCAGAGAGAAGTATCGGATCTAATTATATCAGATCACATGAACGGTGCAAAAACACTGACGGAAAATATAAAAAAAACGGGTATATTTGATCAGGTTTACTATGTAGAGAGTAGTGCATTTGCAAGACATAAGATTTTATTTGATCGAAAACAGAGAATTATGATGAGTATGTGCCCACAGCATGTGCTTAAGAATTTTGTTAAATTGAATGCGAAGTATACTGAACTTTATATGGCTAATGTAGATTTTTTTTCTCAGCTCCTTTTTGATGCATTGGCGCATCAATATTCAAGATTAAAGCTTATTATTTTCGAGGATGGATTATTTACTTATAGCCGTTTGTATGAAGAAGATTATAAAAGTACATATATTCCAGTTAAAAGTTTAATCAAAAAATGGCTCCACTCTATTGTTTATCGAAAAAAAACAATTTATGGTAATGTTACAAAATTGTTGGTGTTTAATCCGGAAAATATGGTTTGGATACCAGAATTTCAGGTTGAGCAATTGAAGAAAATTGACAGTCAAGATGATACATTTCGAAAACTTTGCAATCAGGCTTTTGCTTATGACAAGTCCACAGATGTATACGATAAGAAGTATATTTTTTTAGAGGAATCTTTTTTTGCAGAGGGAGTACAAATTGATGATCTGGAGGTCATCGAGAAATTGGCAGAGCGCGTTGGAAGAGATAAAATCATGGTTAAAATACATCCTAGGAATCCGCATAACCGTTTTTTGGAGTTAGGGTATAAGACAAATCAGGATACAAGTATACCTTGGGAACTAATCCTTATGAATGTTGACATGTCTGATAAGGTGCTTATTACGATTTCATCATCCAGTATACTGAATCCGATTCTGATTTTGGGACAGGGAGTAAAAGCATACTCAATATATGAATGCGTGGATCATGAACATTGCCATTCACGACTGCTTTCAGGAGAAATGTGGGAAATTGCACATAAATTGTTTGTGAAATATAGTGATATGATCAAGATTTGTCACTCTGTTGATGAAATTGAATGAATAAATTCCAGAATTATTGGGGATTAAAGCAGGAGGAAATAGGATGAAAATTGTTGCTGTTGTTCCGATGAAATTGAATAACCGAAGATTGCCGCAAAAAAACACAAAGGCATTTACAAATGGAAAACCACTGTGCCACTATGTTTTATCTACACTCTTGAATATTAAATCCATTGATGAGATTTATGTGTATTGTAGCAATCAGGATATTAAAGAATTTATCCCGGAAGGCGTTCAGTATTTGAGACGTTCTTCTTCACTTGATCAGGATACGACGAAAATGAATGAGGTATTAAAGGCTTTTGCAGAGGAAGTTCCGGCTGATATTTATGTTATGACGCATACTACAGCTCCGTTTATTAGAGCGGAAAGCATTGAAAAGGGTCTTAATGCAGTTATTTCCGGAGAGTTCGATTCATCATTTGCAGCCAAAAAGCTTCAAGATTTTTTATGGAAAGATGGCGTACCTTTCAATTATCAGCTGAATAATATTCCGCGAACACAGGATCTGCCCGTGCTTTATGAAGAGACTAGTGGATTTTATATTTATAGAAAAAGAATAATCACGGAACTTGACCGCAGGATTGGAGAATCCCCTTTTATTGTAGAAGTAGGAGAAATTGAAAGTATTGATATAGATGAAAAGGAAGATTTTGTGATTGCAGATGCAATCTACAATTATCTAAAGGATAGTTAATACGATATAAAATTGATTGGAGAGGGATAAAAAAATGAGACGAGTGCAGCTTTTAGATTGTACACTTCGGGACGGTGGTTACTGCAATGATTGCCATTTCGGATTTGAAAATGAAAAGAAAATCGTAAATGGTCTTGTTGAATCCAATATAGACGTGATTGAATGTGGCTTTTTTAAAGAATCTATAGAATACGATAGTGATTATACAAGATTCAATTCACTGGAACAAGTTGGAAGAATAATTCCCCAAAACAGAGGTGGAAAACTTTTTGTTGTTTTGGCTGATTATGGAAAGTTTGACCCTAAGAAATTACCTGATTATAATGGAGCGTCTGTGGATGGAATTAGGGTCGCCTTTCATAAAAAGGACATGAGTGGTGGATTAGAGGCTTGCCAAAAAGTAAAAGAGAAAGGTTATAAGGTGTTTGTTCAAGCAATGGTGTCGGTTGCTTATACAGATGAGGAATTTCTGGAGCTGATCAGTAGAGTAAATGAAATAGAGCCATATGCGTTTTATATTGTTGATAGTTTTGGTATGATGAAAAGAAAGGATTTGACGAGACTATTTTATATCGTCGAGCACAATTTGAAACCGTGCATATGGATTGGGTTTCATTCACATAATAATCTGCAGTTGGCCTATTCCAATGCTCAGAGTCTGGTGGATATGCAGACAAACCGAAAACTAATTGTTGATTCATCAGTCTACGGGATGGGACGTGGTGCAGGCAATCTCAATACAGAATTGTTTGTGCAGTATCTTAACGAAAATGCCGATGGTAAGTACAAGCTAAAGCCTCTTTTGGAAATAATTGATGACATTATAAATGATTTCTATCAGAAAAATTACTGGGGATATTCACTGGCGAATTATTTGTCTGCTTCACACAATGCGCATCCCAACTATGCTGGATATTTAGATGATAGAAAAACGCTTACTGTTGGAGATATGAATGAAATATTCGAGATGATGGATGAGCAGAAAAAATATATCTTCGACAGAACATATATTGAAGAATTGTATTTACGGTATATGGCAACCGGGAATGTTCAGGAAGAACATAAGGATGAACTGAAAAAGCAATTGAATGGGAAAACGGTTTTATTAGTCGCACCAGGGAAAAGCTCATTTGATGAGCAGGAAAAAATCGTTGATTTTTCTAGCAAAGAGAATGTTGTCACAATCAGTGTAAACTTTTGTTATCCAGAGATAGATGTAAATTATATTTTTCTAAGTAATTTGCGCAGGTTTAGGGAATTAGAGCCGGAAAAACGTTGTAAATGTATTGTAACATCCAACATTCCAGCTGATAATATCTATCTACAGCTGAATTATCGTGATTTACTTTCGAATGTTCAGGAAGTTCGGGATAATGCCGGGCTGATGGCAGTAAAGTTTTTGAGTATGTATGGTGCCAAGGAAATTTACCTTGCTGGCTTTGATGGATATGCACATGATGCAAATGAGAATTATGGAGACAGTCGCCTTGCGTTTGTCACAAGAAATGCGGTATTGGATGCAATGAATGAAGGAATGACAAAGGTTCTTCGTACGTATTGCAACGAAATACCTATCCGGTTTCTTACAAGACCAAGAAATATTGTGATACTGTAGGCGTTTTGTTTGATTGAATGGTGGGAAGAGTAACTAAATGAAAGTATTAACGTTTGGAGAAATATTGTTAAGACTAGCCTCTCCGGGCTATACTAGATTTTTTCAAAAAGATTGTTTGGAGACCTCCTTTTGCGGTGCTGAGGCAAATGTAGCAGTTTCATTGGCTATTTTGGGTGTGGATTCAGCGTTCTTGACGAAATTGCCGAAAAATGATATTGCGGTTTCGGCAGTTAATTCATTGCGCTATTTTGGAGTCGATACTAGTAAGATTGTATATGGTGATGGACGTATGGGATTATATTATCTAGAAAAGGGTGCATCGCAACGTCCGTCAAAGATAATTTATGACAGAGAGTATTCTACATTTTCATTATCAAAATTGAACGATTTTGATTGGAATGAAATTTTTAAGGATATTGACTGGTTCCATTGGACTGGCATTGATCCAGCTCTATCTGATGACATGATTGGAATCTGTTTGGAGGCCTGTAAAACTGCAAAATCGAAAGGCATAACGATTTCTTGTGATCTAAATTATCGTAAAAACTTGTGGAGTAGCGAAAAAGCACAATCCATAATGCCAGAACTAATGCAATTTGTTGATGTCTGTATTGCAAATGAGGAAGACGCAGATAGGACATTGGGAATTACTGCGAAAAACAGCATTCAGGAGCAGGGAAAAATAGATAAGAGTGACTATATATGCATATCAAATGAAATCTGCCAAAGATATGGCTGTGAATATGTGGCTTTTACGTTACGGGAGAGCTTTTCAGCGAGTGTCAATGGGTGGAGTGGCATACTGTACAATTCTAAAAAGGGAAAGGCAGTATTTTCACCAAATTATAAAATTCAGTTAGTAGATCGTGTTGGAGGAGGAGATAGTTTTGCGGCAGGCCTAATTTATGGACTGATTTGCGGAAAAGATGATAAAGAAGTGATTGATTTTGCTGTTGCTGCAAGTTGTTTGAAGCAAACTGTAGAGGGTGACTACAACCGAACTACTGTACAAGAAATTGAGCAGTTGATCTGTCAAGGGGGAAATGGACGCATTCAGCGTTGACATGGATTGATTATTATGAATGAATTTCACGAAAAAATCAGCATTGTTGTGCCGGTATATCAGACAAGTCAATATCTAAATACGTGTTTGAATTCAATTGCTCAACAGACGTATAAAGATCTTGAAGTCATTTTGGTAGATGATGGTTCTGAAGATGAAAGCGGTAGTATATGCGATAATGTAGCGGATAAAGATCCTCGATTTAAGGTGATTCACCAAGAAAATCAAGGCGTTTCTACAGCAAGAAACAACGGTTTGAAGTTTTGTACCGGAGAATATATTATGTTTGTAGATTCTGATGACTGGTTGGAACCACGCTGTTGTGAATCTGTATTGAAAAAAATCCGGGAATCCAAAAGTGATATTTGCTTTTTTGAGATGTGTGTGGTTCAAAACGTAGAGAAGAAAGATACAAAGGCATTAACAACATTGAACCAACTGACAACAAAAACAGAATTATTACGTCTTACAATTCCATTTCGAGATGGGGACAGTGTGGATGACATGGTTTTTTATGGTCCCTACTGTAAATTATTTAAGCGTGATGTGATTTTGGGCGTATCATTTTTAACAAACTTAAAGTATGGTGAAGATGCAATTTTTAACTTTGAAGCGGTATATGCAGCAGATAACTATTGCTTTTTGCATGAACAGTTTTATTATTATCGAAAAAACGAATCTTCAACTACGGCATCTTTTAAGCACGAAAGACTCGGACAGACAATTATACGTCTTAAATGCACTTATAATGTTGTTTGCATGACAAAACAGAGTGAAGAATTAATGTTAACTTACTATCAAATGTTTGCAAACATTAACTTTTGGCTCATGGAGAAAATGTTTTTTGGAAAAAGTAGATGTTTTAAACAGTCATGGACGGAATTTCGGAAGTTGACGGACGATGAAGATTTAAGGAAAATATGGAAAGAAATACATTCTAAAGGAAAACACTATCGAGCTTTAGAAATGTTATTTGCAGGAAATCGACTGGAAAATATTTTGCTTTTTTTTAGATTAAGATATTTTAAGAAATAAGAGGTATTTAAATGAAACTTGCAAGAGCAAAAAATGCCACACGAAATATATTATGGGGGATCATACAAAAAAGCTACGCTCTTTTAGCACCGTTTATTACCAGAACATTGTTTATCTATACGTTGGGAATTGAATACCTAGGATTGAATGGTCTGTTTGGATCAGTGTTGTCCGTACTCAATCTAGCTGAACTTGGTGTAGGGAATGCAATGATATTTTCAATGTATAAAGCAATTGCAGAAGATGATGAGAAAAAAATCTGCGCACTTCTCAAATTATATCGATTTTATTATCGAGTAATTGGTTTGGTGATTCTAGTTGTTGGAACGTTTGCCGCTCCGTTCTTACCATACCTGATCAAAAGTGATTTACCATCAGATGTTAACTTATATGTTTTGTATTTTATGAATTTGGCAGTAAGCGTTTCTGGCTATTGGCTCTTTGGATATAGAAATAGTCTGTTTAGTGCTTTTCAAAGGGTAGATATTGCAAGCATAATTTCTACTTGCATTTCAGTTGCAACCACGATTTTACAAGTGATGATTCTGATATTCGCTCCCAATTACTACTTATACATGGTTATTGTTATAGGTATGCAAATAATTTCAAATTTTATATATGCGGGAGTATCGATAAAAACATTTCCAAAATATAAGCCATATGGTATTTTGCCTATGGAAGAAGTAAAAGCTATTAATAGAAGAGTGATGGACTTATTTACCTCGAAGGTTGGAGCTGTTGTTGTAAATTCAGCGGATTCCGTTGTGATTTCTGCCTTCTTAGGGTTATATGTACTTGCACAGTATCAGAATTATTATTATATTTTTTCATCAATTATTGGAATTGTTGAGATTATTTTTACATCGTGTATGGCGGG